>ERZ795051.381-NODE-381-length-67479-cov-5.516923_pt1 | contig 67479 bp, 79 predicted proteins | sample MGYA00375135_ERZ795051 | MGnify/ENA primary metagenome ERZ795051 (study PRJEB30180, sample SAMN05720222) | activated sludge metagenome | isolation source: Anaerobic digester | place: Japan | collected 2015-05-26 ... | reverse complement strand
GTAACAAATAATGCTACTTCCAAAGAGAGTAAAATACCGCAGAGTCCACAGAGGACGTCTTAAGGGTAAGGCCTACAGAGGCAATAAGGTAACTTACGGTGATTTCGGTCTTCAGGCACTCGAGCCTGCATGGATCACCTCAAACCAGATAGAGTCTGCCCGTATCGCCATGACACGTTATATCAAGCGTGGCGGTCAGGTATGGATCAAGATATTCCCCGACAAGCCTATCACAGAGAAGCCTGCTGAAACACGAATGGGTTCCGGTAAGGGTTCACCTGAGTACTGGGTAGCAGTAGTTAAGCCCGGCAGAGTACTCTTCGAGATCAAGGGCGTTGCTGAGGAGACCGCAAGAGAAGCTATGCGTCTCGCTATGCACAAGCTTCCTATCAAGTGTAAATTCGTAACTAAAGCAGAGCAGGAGGTTGAGCAGTAATGAAGGCATCGGAAATCAGAGAAATGTCAGTTGACGAGCTCAACGAGAAGCTCACCAGCCTGAAGGAAGAGCTCTTCGCTCTCCGTTTCCAGCTGGCTATCAATCAGCTTGATAACACAGCCCGTCTTAAGGCTGTAAAGAAGGATATTGCACGCATCAAGACAACTCTGCGTGAGGCAGAGCTCAATGCTGAGCAGTAAGAAAGGGAGGATTTAGCTAATGTCTACTGAGAGAAACCTTAGAAAAACAAGAGTAGGTAAGGTTGTAAGCGATAAGATGGATAAGACCGTCGTAGTTGCTATCGTTGATAACGTTAAACACCCGCTTTATAAGAAGATCATCAAGCGCACAGTTAAGCTCAAGGCTCACGATGAGAACAATGAGTGCAGAATCGGCGACCGTGTAGAGGTCATGGAAACACGTCCGCTTTCCAAGGACAAGAGATGGCGTGTAACAAACATCATTGAAAAGGCTAAGTAATTTTGATAGAAGCTTTATGCTTGAAAGGAGGAACTCGCTGTGATACAGATGCAGACTTATCTTAAAGTCGCTGATAACACAGGCGCTAAGGAGCTTATGTGTATCAGAGTTCTGGGAGGTACACGCAGAAGATATGCAAATATCGGCGATGTAGTAGTTGCTTCCGTTAAGAAAGCAACACCCGGAGGCGTTGTAAAGAAGGGCGATGTTGTAAAGGCAGTTATCGTTCGTTCAGCAAAGGGACTCAGAAGAGAGGATGGAACATACATCCGTTTCGATGAGAACGCTGCTGTTATAATCAAGGAAGACAAGAACCCCAAGGGTACACGTATCTTTGGACCCGTAGCTAAGGAGCTCCGTGAAAAGGAGTACACCAAGATCCTCAGCCTCGCTCCGGAAGTTCTTTAATGGAGGTGTCATTCGATTATGAGTAAAGTTCACGTAAAAACCGGTGACACTGTTATCCTTCTCACCGGAAAGTATGAGGATAAGTATACAAGCAAGGGCGACAGAAAGACCGGTAAGGTAGTAGAAGTAAGCCCTAAGGAAGATAAGGTAATCGTTGAGGGAATCAACATTATCACAAAGCACGCAAAGCCTACAAGAATGGGCGAGAAGGGCGGCATCATCAAGACAGAGGCTCCCGTATACGCTTCAAAGGTACAGCTCGTTTGCCCTAAGTGCGGCAAGGCTACAAGAGTAGGCCACGTTTTTGAAGACGGCAAGAAGCTCCGTGTTTGCAAGAAATGCGGAAAGTCTTTTGAATAATGTAAAGGAGAAACGACAATGGCAAGATTAAAAGATTATTATGTTAGCGACGTTGCTCCTGCACTGATGAAGAAATTCGGATACAAGAGCGTAATGCAGATCCCGAAGCTCGAAAAGGTAGTTATCAACGTAGGTGCCGGCGAAGCTAAGGACAATGCAAAGGTAATCGACGCTATAATGACTGACCTCGCTGCTATCACAGGTCAGAAGCCCATCGTTTGCAGAGCTAAGAAGTCAGTTGCTAACTTCAAGCTCCGTGAGGGTATGCCGATCGGCGTAAAGGTAACACTGAGATCCGAGAAGATGTACGAATTCGTTGACAAGCTCTTCAATGTAGCTTTCCCACGTGTTCGTGACTTCAGAGGAATCAGCGCAAACTCTTTCGACGGAAAGGGCAACTACTCAACAGGAATCAAGGAACAGCTCATCTTCCCTGAGATCGAGTACGATAAGATCGATAAGGTAAGAGGTATGGATATCAACTTCATCACAACAGCAAATACTGATGAAGAGGCAAGAGAGTTGCTTTCACTTATGGGCGCTCCGTTCATAAAGTAATCAGGGAGGAAGAAAAATGGCTAAAAAGGCAATGATCAATAAGCAGCAGAGAACTCCCAAGTATTCCACAAGAGCTTACAACAGATGTAAGATCTGTGGCAGACCCCACGCTTATCTGAGAAAGTTCGGCATCTGCCGTATCTGCTTCAGAGAGCTGGCTCACGATGGTCAGATCCCTGGTGTTAAGAAAGCAAGCTGGTAAAATACTAAAAGGAGGTCATTCGGTATGCAGATAACTGATACAATCGCAGATCTTTTAACAAGAATCCGCAATGCGAATACTGCTAAGCACGCCACCGTTGACGTTCCCGCTTCAAGAGTAAAGAAGGATATCACACAGATCCTCGTAGATGAGGGCTATGTAAAGGGCTTCCAGCTCATCGAGGACGGAAAGCAGGGCGTTATCAGGATCACACTTAAATACGGCGACAACAAGTCACCCGTTATAACCGGTCTCAGAAGAGTTTCTAAGCCCGGTCTGCGTATCTATTCAAGCTGCGCAGATATGCCCAAGGTAAGAAAAGGCCTTGGTATAGCAATCGTTTCAACTTCAAAGGGAATCGTAACTGACAAGAAGGCAAGAGAGCTCAATGTCGGCGGCGAAGTTCTCGCATACATCTGGTAAGGAGGAAGCTGATATGTCAAGAATCGGTAAAATGCCCGTCAGCATTCCCGCAGGTGTAGAGATCAAGAATGAGAACAATCTCATCACCGTAAAGGGACCAAAGGGCCAGCTCAGCAGACAGTTCAGCACAGAGCTCGGTATCGAGGTCAAGGACGGCAGTATTGAAGTAACAAGACCAAGCGATGACAAGCGTCACCGTTCACTTCACGGTCTTACAAGAACACTCATCAACAACATGGTCGTTGGTGTAACAGAAGGATATTCCAAGACTCTCGAGATCGAGGGTGTCGGCTACCGTGCAGCAAAGAGCGGAAACAAGGTTACTCTTAACCTCGGTTTCTCACATCCTGTTGTACTTGAGGAGACAGATGCAATAAAGATCGAAGTTCCTCAGCCCAACAAGCTCATAATCAGCGGTATCGACAAGCAGGCTGTAGGTCAGTTTGCAGCTGAAGTACGTGAGAAGCGTCCCCCTGAGCCGTATAAGGGCAAGGGTATCAGATATGCCGGCGAGCACATCATCCGCAAGGAAGGTAAGGCCGGTAAGGGCAAGAAGTAATTAAAAGGAGCAAATTGCTATGATTAAGAAATTTGACAGCAATAAGGCAAGATTAAAGAGACATCGCAGAGTTCGTGCAAAGATCTCAGGAACTCCCGAGCGTCCCCGTCTCAATGTGTTCCGTTCATCCAAGCACATCTACGCTCAGCTCATCGACGACGTAAACGGTGTTACTCTTGCTTCTGCATCCAGCATGGATAAGAGCTTCGAGGGCAACGGCGGCAATGCTGATGGCGCTCGCAAGGTAGGCGAGATGATCGCAAAGAATGCTGCTGACAAGGGTATAAGCGAAGTTGTATTCGACAGAGGCGGTTACCTTTACCACGGCCGTGTTCAGGCTCTCGCTGAGGGTGCTCGTGAAAACGGATTAAAGTTCTAAGAGGGAGGTACAACAATGGCTAATATTGAAACACAGGCTCCTGAGTTCGTTGAAAAGGTCGTTGCTATAAACAGAGTTTCCAAGACAGTTAAGGGCGGACGTGTAATGAAGTTTGCTGCTCTCGTAGTTGTCGGTGACGGAAACGGCACTGTAGGCTTCGGTCTCGGAAAGTCCGGAGAAGTTCCGGATGCAATCCGCAAGGGTATCGAGGATGCTAAGAAGAACCTTGTAAAGATCGCTCTCAAGGGAACAACAATCCCACACGAGATCGTAGGCGCATTCGGCGCAGGCAGAGTTCTTATGAAGCCCGCTGCACCTGGTACCGGTGTTATCGCCGGCGGTCCTGTCCGTGCAGTAATCGAAGTAGCTGGTATCAAGGATATCAGAACAAAGTCACTTCGTTCCAATAACCCCTGCAACGTAGTAAGAGCTACTATCAACGGCCTTGTTAACTGCACTTCTGCTAAGGAAGTTGCTGAAAAGAGAGGCAAGACTGTTAAGGAAATTTTAGGTTAAGGAGGCAGTAACAATGGCTAAGAACATCAAGCTCGTAAAGAGCCTTATCGGAAGAAAGAAAGACCAGATCGCTACTGCTCAGTCACTCGGCTTAAAGAAGGTCGGCGACACAACAACTCAGCCTGACAATGCTCAGACTCAGGGCAAGATCAACAAGATTTCTCACCTCATCGAGGTTACAGAAGCGTAAGCAAGGAGGTGCACTGATATGAAAATTCACGAATTAACTCCTGCACTCGATTCCAACAAGGCTGTTAAGCGTATAGGCAGAGGCCACGGCTCGGGTAACGGAAAGACCGCAGGCAAGGGCCATAAGGGCCAGAATGCAAGAAGCGGCGGCGGCGTAAGAATCGGTTTTGAAGGCGGACAGATGCCCCTCGCAAGAAGAATCCCTAAGAGAGGCTTCAAGAACATATTCGCTACAAAGTATGCTACCGTAAACGTATCCGACCTCAACAAGTTCAAGGACGGTACAGTAGTTGACACAGAGCTCCTCGTAGCATCTGGTCTCGTTAAGAAGGTAGAAGACGGCGTTAAGATCCTCGGCAACGGAGAGCTTACTGCTAATTTAACTGTAAAGGCTGCTAAATTCTCACAGAGCGCTATCGAAAAAATCGAAAAGGCTGGCGGGAAGGCAGAGGTGATGTAATGTGTTCAAAACGCTGAAGAACGCTTGGCGTGTTCCTGAGATCAGGAAAAAGCTTCTCTACACATTATTCATGATCGTCATTTTCAGATTCGGAAGCGCTGTAACAGTGCCTTTCCTGGATCCGGATGTTGTTGGTAAGTGGATGGATAAGTCCGCTACCAACGGCAACTTCCTGGAGTATCTGAATATCATCACCGGTGGTGCCCTTTCACAGGCCACTATCTTCTCACTCTCAATAACTCCATTCATCAACGCATCCATCATTATGCAGCTGCTGACATATGCGCTGCCTCCTCTGGAAAGACTGAGGGATGAGGGTGAAGAGGGACAGAAAAAGCTGAACAAGATAACAGCTGTAGTCTCAATAATCCTTGCATTCTTTATGTCATATGCATATTATGTAACTCTTTACAGAATGCATATCGATATCGACGGCGTAACAAAGTACGCTGTAAAGTACAGAGGAAAGAATTTCGATCAGTACTTCTCCGCAGCGATCATCATACTTTGCTTCGTTGCTGGTGCTGCTCTCGTTGTTTGGATGGGTAACCGTATCAGCGATAAGGGTATTGGAAACGGTATCTCTATGCTCCTTTTCGCAGGTATCGCAGCAAGATTCCCTGTTGACGCAGGCGTTCTTGTTCAGCTCGTTAAGGATCAGCCCGCAAAGTACCTCTTCGTTGCTATCGGCTATGTATTATTCATAATTGCTGAGATCGCCTTTATCGTCTTTATGAACGAGGCGGAAAGACGTATCCCGATACAGTACGCAAAGCGTGTTGTAGGAAGGAAACAGTACGGCGGACAGAAGTCACACATCCCGATAAAAGTTTGTATGAGCGGCGTTATGCCAATCATTTTCGCAATGTCATTCATGGCTCTTCCTCAGACAATCCAGATGTTCAAGGGAGAACCTACAACGACATCAGGCTTCTACTATCACTTCTGTGAGTTCTTCAAGAGAACAAACTGGAGCTACGCTATACTCTACTTCATCCTCATCATCGCATTCAATTACTTCTATGTTTCGATCCAGTATAACCCAACAGAGATCGCTAACAATCTCCGTCAGTCCAACGGTGGTATCCCCGGCATCAGACCTGGTAAGCCCACTTCAGACTACATCCAGAGAGTTCTCAACAAGATCACTCTCGTCGGAGCATTCTTCCTCGGCGTTATCGCTGTTATCCCGATACTCATCGGTAAGGCAGACAATAACCTGATGGTTCTCTCAATGGGCGGTACAACAATACTCATTGCGGTATCCGTAGCACTGGAAACAACACGTACACTTGAATCCCATCTTATGATGCGTCATCATAAGGGCTTCTTATCGTAAGGAGGACAGCATATGAACCTTATCTTTTTAGGCGCTCCCGGCGCAGGAAAGGGTACACAGGCAGAGGTAGTTTCCGATGCACTGAATATACCCCAGATATCTACAGGCAATATCCTTCGTGAGGCTGCCAAGAACGGCACCGAGTACGGCCTCAAGGCTAAGGCAGCTATGGATGCCGGCGCTCTCGTTTCAGATGATATCGTTATCGGTATCCTCAAGGACAGGATCGCTGAGGACGACTGCAAGAACGGTTTCATCCTCGACGGCTTCCCAAGAACAGTTCCTCAGGCTGAGGCTCTGGACGCTATGGGCATTCAGATCGACAAGGTGATAGAGATCGACGTTGCAGATGATACTATCAAGCAGAGAGTATCAGGCAGAAGAGTCTGCGAAGGCTGCGGCGCATCCTACCACATTCAGTATAAACCTTCAAAGGTTGAAGGCGTTTGCGATAAGTGCGGCGCAAAGACTGTTATCCGTAAGGATGACCAGCCGGAAGTCGTACTGGACAGACTCGCAACATACCACGAAAAGACAGCTCCTCTCAAGGACTACTACGAGAAACAGGGTAAGCTTGTTACCGTAGAGGGACAGGAGGAAGTTGCAGACACATCTAAGCTCACACTTGCTGCTGTAGGAGTAGAAAAGTAATGAGCATAACTATAAAGTCACAGTCCGAACTTGCCATAATGCGTGAAGCAGGCCGTATAACCTGCGGCGCAATATGGTATGCGGGCGAAAGGATAAAGCCGGGAATGTCCACAATGGACGTTGATAAACTTGTAGGGGAATACTTTGCAAGACACGGCTGTAAATCCTGCTTCAAGGGCTTATACGGATTCCCCGCAAATGCTTGCATCTCTGTTAATGAAGAGGTCATCCACGGGATCCCGAAGGCCAGCCACAGATTAAAGGAAGGCGATATCGTCAGCATTGATACCGGAGCAGCCTATAAGGGCTTCAACGGAGACAGCTGCTGGACCTTCCCTGTAGGCAAGATTTCTGATGAAGCCAAGGCATTGCTTGAGGTAACTGAGAAGAGCCTTTACGAAGGTATAGCTCAGGCTCAGGTTGGCGCAAGGATCGGAGATATTTCTCATGCTGTTGAAGAATACTGTGCTTCACGAGGCTACGGAATCGTAAGAAATTACTGCGGCCACGGTATCGGCAGAGAGGTTCACGAATCACCGGAAGTACCGAACTGGGGGAAGCCAGGTCATGGTCCCAGACTGGTGGCCGGTATGACAATATGCATCGAGCCTATGATAAATGCAAAGGGCGACGATGTCAAAACCCTCAAAGACGGTTGGACCGTGGTTACCAAAAATGGTTCACTGTCAGCTCATTTTGAGCACATGATCGCAATAACTCCTGACGGTCCCGTCATACTGACGCAGCCCTGACAGGGGGATCGATCGTGAAGATACAAACAGGAAGTGTCGTCATAGCAAATGCGGGAAGAGACAGCGGAGGCTACTTCGTTGTGACAGCCTGCGGGGAAAGGTACTGCTTCATAGCCGACGGGAAGAGCAGAAAGCTCGGTTCACCGAAACGGAAGAATATAAAGCATATCCGCTTGACAGACAGTATGATAGATATCAATGATATTACCGATAAGAAGCTCAGAACGCTGCTCAGAGCATTCCGTTCAGAGTAAAAGGAGGTTGTCTTAGTGTCAAAGGAAGACGTTATCGAGGTTGAGGGCGTTGTAACAGACGCACTCCCGAATGCAATGTTCAAGGTACAGCTTGAAAACGGTCACGAGGTACTTTCCCACGTTTCCGGCAAGCTCAGAATGAATTATATCAGAATAGTGCCAGGTGACAAGGTTAAGCTTGAAATGTCACCATACGACCTGTCAAAAGGCCGTATCACATGGCGAGTTAAGTAATAATACAAGGACGCAGGATATACAGCGTCCATCCGCTAAAGGAGGTATTTTAAATGAAAGTAAGACCTTCAGTAAAACCTATATGCGAAAAGTGCAAGGTTATCAAGCGTAAAGGCAGAATCATGGTTATCTGCGAAAACCCTAAGCACAAGCAGCGTCAGGGTTAATCAACGTAATGCATTTAATGGAGGTGCAAGATTAATATGGCAAGAATAGCCGGTGTTGACCTTCCCAAGAATAAGAGAATCGAGATCGGTCTCACTTATATCTACGGAATCGGTCGTCAGACTGCAACAGATATCCTCAAGAATACAGGCGTTAACCCTGACGTAAGAGTCAAGGATCTCGCAGAAGAGGATGTAGCAAAGCTTCGTGACTATATCGACGCAAACTATACAGTTGAAGGTGATCTCCGCCGTGAGGTCGCACTCAACATCAAGAGACTTGTTGAAATAGGCTGCTACAGAGGCGTTCGTCACAGAAAGGGTCTCCCTGTAAGAGGACAGAGAACCAAGACCAACGCAAGAACCCGCAAGGGCCCTGTAAAGACTATCGCTAACAAGAAGAAGTAAGGAGGTCATGAGCTTTGGCACAGCAGAAGGGTAAAAAGGTCTCTACCATCAGAAGACGTAGAGAGCGTAAGAATATCGAAAGCGGCGCTGTACACATTCAGTCCACTTTCAATAACACCATCGTTACTATCACAGATACAGCAGGTAATGCTATTTCATGGGCAAGCGCAGGCGAGCTCGGCTTCAGAGGTTCAAAGAAGTCAACTCCTTTCGCTGCACAGACAGCTGCTGAGACAGCTGCAAAGGCTGCTATGGAGCACGGCCTCAAGAACGTTGAGGTTTACGTAAAGGGACCTGGCGCAGGTCGTGAAGCTGCTATCAGAGCACTCCAGACCGTTGGCCTTGAGGTTAGAATGATCAAGGATGTTACTCCTATTCCCCACAATGGATGCCGTCCGCCTAAGAGACGTCGTGTCTAATCATAGAGGAGGTAATTAAAATGGCAGTTCAGAAGGAACCAATACTCAAGAGATGCAGATACTTAGGTATCAGCCCTGCGGTTATGGGAGTTTCCAAGAAGGAGTCCATCCGCTTTAAGAATGCAAATAACAGAAAGAAGATCTCTGAATACGGACTTCAGCTCAAGGAAAAGCAGAAGCTCAAGTTCATCTATGGCGTACTCGAGAAGCAGTTCAGACACTACTTCTCAATCGCTGAGAAAATGGAGGGTAAGGCCGGTGATAACCTTATCACTTGTCTCGAATCCAGACTGGACAGCGTAGTATACAGAATGGGCCTCGCTCTCACAAGAAGAGAAGCAAGACAGCTCGTTGTTCACAGCCACTACACAGTAAACGGCAAGAAGGTAAACATTCCTTCCTATAGAGTAAAGGTCGGCGACGTTATCGCTCTCCGTGAAAAGGACAGGACCTCTGAAAAGTTCAAGGCTACAGTTGAAGAGACTAAGGACAGACTCGTTCCTGTATGGCTCACAGCTAATAAGGATGACTTCTCAGCAACAGTAAATCGTCTTCCTAACACAGAGGATCTCGATTACGAGGTTGCTACACACCTCATCGTCGAGCTGTACTCCAAGTAATAAGCTGCTTGAATCGTCAGAACTCAATACAAATATTTATTGTGAAATAGGAGGGTTTTTATGCTGGAAAAAATTAATAAGCCTGATATTGAAATTGTCGAGCTTAAAAGTGACGGCAAATACGGCAAATTCGTTTTAGCACCGCTGGAGCGTGGATACGGAATCACACTTGGAAACAGCCTCAGACGTGTGCTGCTCTCCTCACTTCCGGGCGTTGCCGTAACATCTGTAAAGCTTTCGGGCAAGGATGGTACGGTACACCATGAGTTGTCAACTATCCCCGGTGTAAAAGAGGATGTCACAGAGATCATCCTCTCCATCAAGGGACTGACTGCCAAGCTCTACGGAGAAGGACCTAAGACGGTCTATATAGAGGCAGAGGGCGAATGCGAAATAACCGCCGGAGATATAAAAACCGACTCTGAGGTCAATATTCTTGATCCCGGTATGCACATCGCAACACTGGGCAAGGACGCTAAGCTCTACATGGAGATCACAATAGACAGAGGAAGAGGATATGTTTCAGCCGAAAGGAATAAGAAGCAGATCAATCTCCCCGTTGATGTTATCGCCGTAGACAGCATCTATACTCCTGTTCTGAAGGTAAACTACACAGTCGAGGATACTCGTCTGGGACAGGTGACCGACTATGATAAGCTTACAATGGAGGTATGGACCGATGGTACTATCTCCGCTAAGGAAGCTTTATCACAGGCAGCAAATCTCCTTGGCGAACACCTTAAGCTGTTCATCGACCTCTCTGAAGAGGCAGGACTTGCTGAGGTACTCGTAGAAAAGGATGAAAAGGGCAAGGAGAAGATCCTTGAGATGACTATCGAGGACCTTGACTTATCGGTACGTTCATTCAATTGCTTAAAGCGTGCCGGAATCAATACCGTGGATGACTTGATTAACAAGTCTGAGGAAGAAATGATGAAGGTTAGAAACCTTGGAAAGAAATCCTTCGATGAGGTTAAGAAGAAGCTCCAGTCACTTGGCTTCGATCTTAGCTCAGAAGAGGAATAAACCTATAACTGGTGCGGAAAGCGCACCGATACGAAAAAGGAGTGAATTACAATGCCGGGTACAAGAAAGCTGGGCAGAACAACTGACCATAGAAAGGCTATGCTCAGAGGCATGGTAACTTTCCTGCTCGAGAACGGCCAGATCGAAACAACCGTAACAAGAGCTAAGGAAGTACGTGCAGTTGCCGAGAAAATGATCACTATCGGTAAAAATGATGATCTGCACTCCAAGCGTCAGGTATACGCATACGTAACAAAGGAGTCCGTTGCAAAGAAGATTTTCGACGAGATCGCTCCTAAGTATGCTGACAGAAACGGTGGTTACACACAGATCGTAAAGATCGGTCCACGTCGTGGTGACGCAGCAGAAATGGCTATCATCAAGCTCGTTTGATCTGAGATATAAAAAAACCGTCCTTCGGGACGGTTTTTTGTTATTATGGCAAATTGTGATAAAAAAATTGACATTTAAGCGATAACATGATATAATTATACAAAGAAAGGGGATGATTATATGGGAAATACTACTGTAAGGTGTGGAAACTGCGGTGGAATACTTGAATTAAAAGACGGTTTACTATATTGTTCATATTGCGGAGCTAAACTTAAGATATATGAAAGTGATGATGTAAAAATTGCTAACAAAAAATATGACACTTACCGTAATGTTGAATTAGAAAGGGCAAAATATAAATTTAAAGGTATAAAGTCAAGAAATAAGGCTAAAGTGAATATAAATAGAGATAATAACCAACATGAATTAGATATGGAACTGGTAAAAAACAGTCACGAATTAAAAGAAATGATAATGTTGGTAGGCTTTATTATGTTGCTGGGTTTACTGGTTTTGATAGCTGACTCAAAAATGTTTCACAAAGGGCAAATAAAAATTCCTAAAAGTGCTTCTTCATATAAGGGGGATAATTATGAAGAAGTTGAAGAATCTATGAAAGCCTTAGGATTTACAGATATTGAGACAATTAAAGTGAAGGATGTGGTTGTTGGAATTGTTTATCAAAAAGGTGATGTAAAAAAATAGTTATAAATGGTGATGATGATTTTAGTTCAGGAGATTGGTTCGACAAAGATGCTAAGGTTCAGATATACTATCATGCAAGAAAATAGACAAACAAATGAAAAAGTCTGGATATAATTGAAATTACATCATGTCCTCTTTGTATTGACCCCACAGATGCCTCCAGCGGCTCCGGAAAGAGCAAGCAGTATAATTTTCCCCGGTGATGTGAAATGGCCGGATATGAGCAGAGAGAGTGCTGATATGAGGACGTATAGAGCAATGCCGCAGGATAGTCCCTCTTTCAGCCCGTGTCTTCGCCGGAATTTTCCGCAGATCCAGCCGGAAAAAAATCCGCCCAGACACAGGTCAAGTACAGCGATATACCTGACGAAGATCATTTCACGCAGCAGGAAAAACGTGACCCCAGCCATAGCAAAGGAGGCTGCGATAAGGATCATAATGCCTGATAGAGCAGAAACTGTGATACTCAATGGGAAGGATGTCCATAAACTCTGACGGTGACGGCGCATAAAAAACCTCCGCAAAAGATTTTTTTCAATTCTATGCGGAGGTTTATTTTATTATTCTTCTTCGTCGGAAGACTTCTTATTCTTGTTCTTTTTAGACTTCTTCTCTTCGGCTTTTTCTTCAGCCTCATCGTCAACGAGCTTAGCAGAAGCAAGTCCTGCTGCTTCTGACTTCTTGGATGAAGCGGAGGCCTTAGCTGCCTTTATCCTCTCCATAGCAGTAACATTTTCAGTGATAGCCCAGGTTTTTATGCGGAGCTTCTGTCTCTCACCGCCGGTCTCGATAACAACAGTATCATCGCCTGTGCGGACAACGATACCAACGATACCGCCGCCTGTAACGATCTCATCGCCGACTTCAAGGCTCTGCTGCATTTCCTTAAGCTCCTTATCTCTCTTCTTCTGTGGCTTGATAGCGATGAAGTAGAGGAGGGCGAACATTATGACAAGTGGCAGAAATGTCATAAGAAGGCCTGCTCCGGCACTTCCACCGCTTTTTCCGGATTCTGTAGCAGCCTCAGTAGCGTCCTCAGCAAAAGCTGACATAGCGCTCATCATAGCAACAGCTGCAACTGTTATAGAAGCGGACAGTGAACATAAAAATCTTTTCATTATAATTATTCTCTCTTTCTGCCGCCGCAGCGGCGATCTTTTACGACATACAATTTATTATAACACAGATCGAAGAGAAATGCAAGCGCTTTTTGCGATTTTCCGAGGCAGAAAAGGGGGGAGGCAATGGTGAAGGCGGAAAAAAGGGGAGTCCAGAGGGATGGGATTCCTCTGGCAGGGAGGTGTACGAGGAGGGACAGCGTCCCTTCTGAAAAGCAGTCCGGACAGCGCAGCGTCTCCGGACGGGCTGCATATGTATCTTCCGGCTTGACCGGCAATATCATGTGTCGGTCAAGCCGAGGTGAAGTAATACTGACCAGCCGTAAAACTTTGCTGCGCTCGTTTTACTACTTTTCAGTGAGGGCTCTGCCCTCCCTCGTACACCCACCTGCCAGAGGAATCCCATCCCTCTGGACTCCCATTTTCTGCCGCCTTCGGCGTTTTTTTGTAACACCTAAGGCTTCAAATTCATATAATGTGACAAACGGGGAGCCGTTGGATAAACATCTGAATGGAGTAAATATATGAATAGAAACAGTATACTTATTGCCGGCGGTGATATGAGACAGTTGTCCTGCGCTGCATCGCTTATCAGGAAATATCCGGTTGCAGTCATAGGTTCAGACAGGACACATTATCCGGATGGCCTTGACGCACCGGAAAACGACTGCTTTGACTATCTTGTGCTGCCGATCCCGCCGCTGGACGAGGACGGAAATGTGAGTACCCCACTCAGCAAAGAAGAGCTGACAATTGAAGAGGTAACAGGGCTGATCCGCCCTGATGCTTTAGTGCTTGCAGGACGAGTAGACAAGGCGCTCCGGGAGCGTTTCCCTGGTCACAGGCTGATCGATTATATGGAGCGTGAGGAGCTCTGTCTCAGCAACGCTATACCAACAGCGGAAGGTGCAGTGCAGATAGCTCTTGAGGAACTGCCGGTCACGCTGAGCGGAGCTAAAGTGCTGATAGTGGGTATGGGAAGGATAGGGACGGCCCTTGCGGAAATACTCAAGGGATTCGGAGCAGATATATCCGTCCTTATACGTGACATGAAAGGGGCTGCCCGGGCACGTATACACGGCATAACTCCGGTATACGCATCAGATATGAGCTATGATCACGATGTTGTGTTCAATACCATACCGGGGCTGGTATTCAGCAGGGACGTTCTGGGCAGATTCAAAGCAGATACACTGTTTATAGACCTTGCCTCGAAGCCGGGCGGAATAGATTTCGATTCCGCTTCGCAGCTTGGCATAAAAACTATATGGGCACTTGGCCTGCCGGGCAGGACTGCTCCGGTAACAGCAGGCAATATCATTGCCGACACCATAGATGCGATCATCAGGGAGGAGGGAGGCAGCAGCCGTGTATGAATCACTGAAAGGACTTAAGATCGGATATGCCATGACCGGTTCCTTCTGTACATTTGAACGGAGCTTTGAGCAGGCAGTAGTGCTCCGTGAGGCAGGAGCTGAACTTATACCAATAATGTCGGAGAAAGCCTGCGGAACTGACAGCAGATTCGGAAAAGGCAGTGACAATCTTTCAAGGCTCAGATATATAGCCGGCAGAGAAGTAATAACGGATATCTCCGCCGCCGAGCCCATAGGTCCAAATGGAATGACGGATCTTATGATCATCGCTCCATGTACGTCAAATACAGCCTCAAAGCTGGCCGCAGGAATAACAGACGGAGCGGTGACAATGGCGGTAAAGTCTCATCTCCGCAGCGGCAAACCGGTACTGCTGGCCATAGCCTCAAATGATTCACTGCTGGGAACGGCTAAAAATCTCGGGGAGCTCTTTAACCGGAAGAGCTATTATTTCGTACCCATGCGGCAGGATGACTGGATCAGAAAGCCTGCTTCGCTTGTGGCGGAATTCAGCCTTATCCCGGAAGCTGCTGCTGCCGCAATGAATGGTATCCAGCTCCGCCCGTTGATAACTGCTGAGGAGTACGGACTATAAAAAACGGACGGTCTTATGAACGTCCGCAATTCTATATACAGATATTATTCATCCTTGTTCTCTTCGTTGCTTTCAGAGTTTTTTTCCGAAGCTTTCTGAGCATCCGTCTTTTTTTCCTCCGGATCATCGCCGTCGAAGAATCCACGGTATTCAGCGACTCTTGCTTTATCTCCGTGACAATCGATCTCTATGATCTCTTTATTCAGCATATAGATAATGCCGGCAAAGAGAACGGTGAGGGCGACAGCATTGAATAGGATGCTGAAATAAAGGCGTATCTCAAAGATATTGCCCATCATACCGGCAAGTATAATGCCGATAGTAACGATAATGAGTATCTCGAAGGGCTTCTTGTAGGGATCGAAATCAAGGAACAGGAAGCATATAGCCGCTGAGATGAGTGCATGGCCGATAGCCAGCGTCAGTGAATAGGGGTGATAGAAGCTCATTGTCTGATATGAGTGCAGCTCGCAGTACATCAGGAATGCTTCCATAGCGCCGTACAGCCACATTGCCAGCTTGAGCTTTAATCTCATACGCACTGATATCGTAATGAAATAGGCTGCGGCAAAAAACATGGCGAAACCAAGGAACAGCAGGAAGTATTCAACTCTTTCCAGTAAGAGGAGCTTTGATTGGGCTGTTCCTTTATACGCCAGTTTATAGTAGATAAAGGTGAAAAAGCCGAACAAAAGGAACAGTATATTTCCTGCAAGACCGAGTTTCAGTCCAAGATCAAGCTTTTTATGCATGGTATTCTCCTCAGCTCAGAGCTTTCAGGGCACGCTGGCCGATGTCTTTTCGGAAATGAGCGCCGTCAAAGCTGATCTTTGATACGCACTCATAGGCCTTATCGAGAGCAGCCTGGAGGTTGTCGCCCTTAGCGGTAACGCCAATGACACGGCCGCCGTTTGTGAGGAATTTTCCGTCATCGGAGAGCTTTGTGCCGGCGTGGTATACGAAGCAGCCGTCGATCTGTCCCTTATCGTCGAAGCCCTTCATTTCGATTCCCTTAGGATAGCTTTCCGGGTAGCCGCCGCTTGCCATAATTACGCAGGCACAGCTGCCATTATGCCATTTGATATCGACTTTATCAAGGGTATGGTTGTAGATAGCCTCGAAGATATCGTAGAGGTCTGCGTCAAGCATGGGGAGAACTACCTGTGTTTCGGGATCACCAAAGCGGCAGTTGTATTCAATTACCTTTGGTCCCTTAGGAGTTATCATAAGTCCGAAGTAGAGACAGCCCTCAAATGTGCGGCCTTCAGCGTTCATAGCATTGACAGTGGGGAGGAATATCTTCTCCATGCATTCCTTTGCGATATCCTCTGTATAGCATGGATTCGGAGAGATAGTACCCATACCGCCGGTATTCAGTCCCTTATCGCCGTCAAGAGCACGCTTGTGATCCATAGAGGAGATCATCGGAACTACAGTCTTTCCGTCAGTGAAGCTGAGAACAGATACCTCAGGCCCTGTGAGGAATTCCTCGATAACTATACGAGCGGAGCTCTTTCCGAATTTCAGCTCGTCGATCATGTCATGAACGGCAGCGATAGCTTCCTCTTCATTCTGAGCGATGATAACGCCCTTTCCGAGAGCAAGGCCGTCAGCTTTGATAACAGCGGGATAGCTGTTCTGCTCCTTGAGATAAGCGATAGCCTTGTCGGACTCAGTGAATACCTCATAGAATGCAGTAGGGATGTTGTACTTCTTCATAAGCTCCTTGGAGAACACCTTTGAGCCTTCGATTATAGCGGCATTTGCCTTAGGGCCGAAGGTCATGAATCCCTCTGCCTGAAGAGCATCGACCATTCCCAGTACGAGAGGATCATCGGGAGCGACTACTACCATATCAGGCTTGAGTTCCTTTGCCAGGGCAACAACGCCGTCAATGTCTGTAGCACCAACATTGAAGCACTGAGCGTACTTGGATATACCGCCGTTTCCGGGAGTACAGTATATCTTGTCAACCTTTGGACTTTCAGCCAGCTTCATAATGATGGCGTGTTCACGGCCGCCTCCGCCTACTACTAATACATTTTTCATTGTGTTTTCCTCCAAAAAAGAATTTGATTATTTAAGCTCTATAGATTCGATAAGATCATTGACCTTACCGTTGAAATCATCATAGCTTTCATCGTCAAGGCAGTGTATTTTAAATCTTAGCACATTGCCGTTGTATTCGATATAGCAGTCCTTTATGATTAATTGATCGTCTCCGGATTTCATTTTGTAGCTTACCGTTTCAGCATTCTGTCCCAGCATTTCTGACTGTGAGCGTTCAAAGTCTGAGAACATGGATGTTTCCTTGGATGATAAGATCTCATAGGCTGAATCGGCTTTCTGAGCAGCGGAAGAACCTGCTGCACTGCCGACTTCCACAACAAGAAGACAGGATGCCTCTGCATCGTTTGCTGCCTTTGCGAAGTTGAACATATGAGAGAACTCCAGGCCGTCATCTTCAAGCTTGCTTTCGCTTTTGTATCCGACATTCAGGAACCATTCGGGACCGAAGTCCAGTGAGTAGATATCATTTTCAAAGTGCTGTTCCTCGGTGGGGAGCTTGTAGTCACTGGTATAGACTGCACTCCGGATGATGTCATTTATCATGGGAACAGCCTTTTCTGCATTTTCAGCAGGGTAGTATGCGAATATTTCAAACTCCGCTCCCTCACAGACCGCAGTATAATTACTGTATCCTGTGGGGCCTTTTTCCTCATTTTCGTCTATGTAGTTGACAGCAGCAGCCTGGAAACCGTCCAAGTCTATCAGCTCATAGCTCACATCGCTGTTGCCTTCACGCTTTAAGGTGTCCTCATAAAGCTTTTCACCGTAATAGGAGACATCGCAATAGAGAGTGGTGTAGCCGGATATATCCATATATGGGATGAGGTCGCTTTTAAAATATATTTTGTTCGGATTGTCCTCAGTAATTGTGTCAGGTATAAAGTCATCGTTTATAGTGAAGCTGAAATTTTTCAGATCATAGTCTGTGAAAGAATCTGAAGAGTATTCAGCTGATGCCCATGTAGGTATCTCAGGTACATTTGTTTCTGATGATGAACTGTTAACGGCTGAACAGCCTGAAAGCAGGATCATGGCTGCAGATGCAGCAGCTATCTTTTGTTTGTTCATATCTTTCCTCACTTTAGATCCGCCCCGAACATCTTGATCACGAATGAAGCGCCGCCGAGAGCAGCCATTCCGTAGCATTCAAACATATGCTTTACATAACGCTTTTTGAGTTCAAGAAGATCGAGAGTTTTGCTGAAATTTGAGAAGAAATCGCTGAAGGTACCCTTAGTGAAGCCAAATTCTTCCTTGATATATGTATCGGTTATCTTGTCCACTTCATCGCTGGATACATTGACGCTTCCACCGTAGTCATACATTTCCTGGCGGAGATCCGCCTCGTATTTCTGGAAAGCGTCTGACAGCTCCCAGCACCATACTATTTTTTCTGCAAGGTATATGGTGAATATTATGACGCATACGGTTATTACTCCGATCACTACAGGAGAGAGGTCATCGTCCTTTGTAAAGAACCAGCAGCCTGCTACAGCGCCAAGGGCAAGGACCATTCCGCAGATGCTTGCGATGAAGCCGACTCTTCCTATGAGTATCCACAGCAGAAATCCCGGGATACAGCCTATGAAGGCTCCGAGTATGCCTTTCAGGATATTGAGTACGATAGATTCTTCCTTTTCCGGCTTGACTTCAAATGCTTTTGCAGATCTGAGGATATCTGCGGAGTTGAAGCTGGCCTCCTTTGCCGGAGCCTCATATCCTGCGGTATAATCCGGCTTTTTTCTGGGGATAACCGTTGACTGTTCTTCATTATCGAAGCGGCGGCCATTGTTCATATCTTCATTCATAGTTCAGTGCTCCTTTTATTTGAAGCTGAAGCTGTCAAGTACAGGCTGGATATCCTTTTTGAACTGCTCGGTAAGCGGCTGAGCAGAAGTTATAGAGATCCAGTATGTAGTGCCGCCTGCTTCAAAGTGGTAGGATTCAGAATCGACCTTGGTTTCTGTTAAAGAGATGACCTGCTTGATATGTAAAGCGTCATATCCCATGAACTGGCAGTTATCTCTGCTGCGTTCGGAGGAACGCTCATTCTTTTCCCACTGGCCGAAAAGTGTATCAGAAGCCTCAGTCGGAGTCATGTCATCCATTACAGTGAGTTCAAGGCGGCAGATATACTCGTCAGTGGTATTGTTGAGGTTATAGCCGATGTATACATTCTCATCGTCTGATGCATCTCTTATGAAGAGATTTTCCGGAACAGTCAGCGAGAAGCGGGCGTTGTCCACATTTTCCGGCTCAGCTTTGAGCGGTGTTCCGAGGTATTCAACAGAGCTGATGACAGTATCGAATTCTGAGGCATAGTCTGCAAGAGTGCCCTTTGGTGCGACTGCGTTCACACAGATAAGATCGCCGTTTCCGTATTGGAAGAGATCCATGCGGTAGTCCATATCCTTACCTGTGGTGCTGTCTGTAGCGGTTATCTTGTAGGCTGGAATGCCGTTTAAGGAGTATGGGCTTCCTTTAATATCAGTAAAGCCCGCACTTTCATGGTCAACGAGAATTCCTTCGCCGAAACCTGTTGCAGTCTGGTGCATATTGGAAACGCTGGATAGACCTATAAGAGAATCCTGATCGTCTCCAAGCTGAAAGGTATATTCATACATTGAATTCTCTTCTCGCTGCTTCATTCCTTCAGGTACGGAAATTTTGAAATTACCGTCGCTGAGAGTATAGCTCTCGCCGAGCTTCAGAAGCTCTGCGGTAGCAGCTTCCTGAGCTGTGCTCGTTTCCGGAGAAGCTTCAGATGAGCTTTTCTTGCTGCTGCAGCTCCATGCAGACATTGAAAGGCTCGCAATAAGTACAAGGGTAATGAGTTTTCTATTCATTCTTTTCTCCATTGTTTTCACGGACAGACCTGCTGTCCTTTTTCATATTGATGATACACAGGATCATGACCAGCAGACAGACTGTTATGCAGATATGATCCTTTGCATAAGTGACTCTCTCAGAAATCCCAGAGAGATTTTTGCAGCAGCGGAGAGAATAATTATCTTCCGTACTGGATCTGTGTCATGCTTTTCAGCATTATTATTCCTGTGATGAAAACAGGGCAGCGTTTGCATACAGAGCAAACGCCGCCTTAGTATTATCAGTGGTGGAAAAGACGGATTCCTGTGAATGCCATAGCGATATTGTACTTGTTGCAGGTCTCGATAACATTATCGTCACGGATAGATCCGCCGGGCTCAGCGATATAAGCAACACCGGACTTCTTAGCTCTTTCGATATTGTCGCCGAATGGGAAGAAAGCATCAGAACCGAGGCATACGTCTGTATTCTTAGCCAGCCAAGCCTTCTTTTCCTCAACAGTGAATACCTCAGGCTTAACCTTGAAGATCCTCTGCCACTCGCCATCACGGAGAACGTCCTCGTACTCATCGCCGATGTATACATCGATAGCGTTGTCACGGTCAGCTCTGCGGATATCGTCAACGAACTGGAGTCCCATTACCTTCGGGGACTGTCTCAGCCACCAGTTGTCAGCCTTCTGGCCTGCAAGACGTGTACAGTGGATACGGGACTGCTGTCCTGCACCGATACCGATAGCCTGTCCGTCCTTTACATAGCATACAGAGTTGGACTGTGTGTACTTGAGAGTGATGAGGGAGATAAGGAGATCATCCTTCTTGTCATCAGGGATGTTCTTATTGTCAGTAACGATATTTGAAAGGAGCTCACGGTTGATATCCAGCTCATTGCGTCCCTGCTCGAAGGAAACGCCGTATACCTGCTTTGTCTCGATAGGAGCAGGCTTGTAGTTCTCATCGATCTTAAGAATGCAGTAAGTGCCCTTTCTCTTGGACTTGAGTATCTCAAGAGCCTCGGGATCGTAGTCAGGAGCGATAACGCCGTCGCTTACCTCACGCTGTATCATTTTAGCTGTGCATACATCCACCTTGTCGGAGAGAGCGATGAAATCACCGTAGGAGGACATTCTGTCAGCGCCTCTTGCTCTTGCGTAAGCACTTGCAAGAGGAGAGAGCTCGCCCAGATCGTCTACCCAGTAGATCTTTTTGAGATCATCGGAAAGAGGTCTTCCGATAGCTGCTCCGGCAGGAGAAACGTGCTTGAAGGAAGTAGCTGCACATACGCCTGTAGCAGCCTTGAGTTCCTTAACGAGCTGCCAGCCGTTGAGGGCATCCAGGAGATTGATATAGCCGGGACGTCCGCAGAGGACCTCGATAGGGAGCTCGCTGCCGTCAGCCATATAAACTCTTGAGGGTTTCTGATTGGGGTTGCATCCATACTTTAACTGCATTTCATTTGACATAATAATGTCCTCCTTATATTTAAAAAGATTTGTTAACATTTATTTATTCCTCGCCGTAGTCATAATCATCATCAAGATAATAGAACTCATCGAGGTAATCAGCATTTTCATCGAAAACTTTCCAGCCCTCGTCTTCAGTATTGATGGCGAACAGTTCAAGTGTCTGCGGCGGATCGTCTTTTTTGAAGATGACAGTTGCTTCGTATTCATAACCATCGGTCGGAGAAATGTCCATTCCGTGATCCTGTTTCAGGAATCTTCCGATAGTCCCGAGCAGTTCATCTGAGAGCTGGCTTAGCTGCTTCACGCTTTCAACGCTGACTTTTCCGCTGTCACATTCCGAAGCGATATAATCATCATATGCTTTAAGTATTTTGTCCCATTGACCGCCGTCCTTATACTCCTGTAAATCCTTTTCGGAGTATATACATGAATAATGCTCTTCGCCCCTTTTTACTTCAAGGGTATCCAGATACATATTAATTGCCTCATCAGCGGTGTTTATCACATTTTTGCTTACATTGCTGCTTTTGTCATCGGAGCAGTCCTTACCCTTGCAGCTATAGAAAGTCCCGGTTGTCATAATGAATGAAAGTCCGAGAGCAGCAGCTTTAACATAGCTGCTGATAAGCTTGTTTCTTTTTGACATGGCATAGTCCTCCGTAATAATATCAGATCACAGTATAGGTGATGATAAGGCAGCCGTATCGAAGTATCATTTCCATACGAACGGTCCGAAGAAAAGGACTGCTGTCAGGAACATTGCGGCTCCGGCAGCGATATCGATAAGGATAAAGCTGAACCATGTGGTGTTTTCGGACGGAACGTGTATTTCCTCCGAGGCCGGAGGCACCAGCGGCTTTGGCCTTGAATTTGCAAACATTCTCGGTGCTATGAAATAGAGAGCAGCGGCGAATATTATTATAGGGAATATGGGCTCAGGGGAATCGCATTTCATATACAGTGCAGCACCTATAAAGAAGATAATGCTGGCAGCAATAATGATCTTTGCACATCCTATACGCCATTTTCTCAGCCTTTCAAGGTAATGCTCCACAGTTTCCGTAAGCCCGGGCACAGCAGGCGGCTTTACGGGCAGCGGATGTATTATCGGCTTAGGCTCGCCGGTCTCACGCCATTGGCTGCAGGGCATTTGACTCTCCATTCGCCTTTTTTGTATTCAATATCTGCGGCACAGCCGGGACATTTCATAGTAGGCATATCGAACCTCCTGTTAATGAGACGTTATGTCAGCTGGTAATATCCTCGTAATCGTACAGCTCATACCAGTTACATGAATCGTTGACTATGCTTTCAAGCTTTATGATACGGCCTGACTGATCGTAGGTGCTTTTGAGCTGTGCAGAGGTCTGGACAGCTCCGTCGGCTGTATAGTCAGTCTCGGTCTCAAGGGTAACAAGTCCGGCTTCGTTGTATTCATAGGTGAATACCTGCTTGGGTACAGAGCTGTTTTCGATGAGCTTTTCATCGGTAAGCACTCTTCCCTCGCTGTCATAGGTGTAAGTGTCTGTGGCTTTGAGGGAATCATCGGTGTAATATTCATACCTGACTGACGGTTTGCCGTTGTCGCCGTATTCGTACTTATAGCAGGCAAGCAGGGCATCCTTTCCGCCGGCGTTGGTCTGGACGCTTTTTATCATATCGCCCTGTTCATTATACTCATTGGTGACCGTATTTTTCAGCGCACCTGAATCAACGTCATATACCTCGGTTTTCACCGGATCGCCGTTTTCGTTGTAGGTGAACAGCGTTTTTGTAGAAACATAGCTGTAATCGCATACCTCATTTTTTGAGCCGTCCTCATTATAAACATATGAGTAGGTTCTTGTGACGGTCTCGATACCGGTGTTGATATCCACCTCCGAGCAGCGTATCATATTATCGTGATCATCATACGTCTCCGCATTTTTGTAAAGAAAATGGGTGCTGTCGAATCTGCGGACTGATCTGCGGTATGAAGCGGATTCGGGAAGATCATAATTGAACTCTGCTCTTTGCGGAGGACCAAGACTGGCCGGCTGAGATGAGGAGTTGTTTCCCCCACCTGATGAGCAGCCTGTAAGGAGAGCTGCTGTAAGTATCAGGGCATAAAGATGTTTTTTCGTGGCCGTTCACCTCGTTTATTCATTTAAAGCTACTCCGACAAGGCCGCCGAAAAAGAATATAAAAACCGTCACAATAAATAGTAATATACCTGTCAGTATACGATGGCGTTTACGGTAATCGTCGGCAATGCTTTTCTGTGGTATCGGACGTTTAGCAGCCATAATGATCGGTATTAATATAGATGCGATCATACTGAATGCCATGAAAAGAACGCCCGGTATAGAGTCTTCATCTTCTGCCATCAAGTACATAGCGATTAAGATAGTACAAAATATAATACTCAAAAACAGGCAGCATAAGCCGAGCCATAGGCGGTCGGCGTGTAAAAGTTCTTCCTTTGCCTTTCGTTTTTCATCGAGGATATGGTGCTGGAGATTGATCTCAGCGATCTTTGTTTCATCCACGATATGTATGCTGCGGTGACCATCATCGAAGTGAAGCTGTGTGCCGCAGTAAGAACAGAAGCGTAGCTCATGCTTATTGTCGGAAATTATATCTGCTCCGCAGCTGGGGCATTTCAGTGGTATTATTTCCATAGATGATATATGTCCTTATTTATTTTTGTTGATGATACGAGTCTCAGTCTTGCCTGTTCCAAGCTCAACATAGCGGACGAAGAGAGATACCTTGTTATCCTCGTTGAGGTTGTTCCAGAGCATATCTGTGAACTGATCGATATTGCCGCTTATGCCAACGAGCTTAGGCTCTCCCTCAAAGCTTGGGAGCGGATTGCCGTCACCCATGTAGGTGTGGATGAATCTTCCTTCACCGGCGATAGGATTGCTGAATGAGAAAGTATATCTCTGGCATGAATCCGGATTGCCGTTAGCGCTCTTGAGTATGGACATAGCGTAGTTGAAGCCATTGTCCTCAAAGTGGAGGATACCGGAGATACGTGGGGTATAGTTAGGAGCGTCGTCCTCGAACTCTCTTGTGCGGAGAGACTGCTCAAAGGTCTGCTGTTTATCCATGAGCTCATAGATAGTATCAGTCTGATCGCCGTTTGTAACGATGAGCTTATTGCCGAGCACTCTTACAGGAGCGTAGATGATGAGGTGCGGATCTTCAAGCTTTGAAGGATCGAAAGCCTGTGTACGGATGCCCTCGCCGTTCTCTACGAAAACACGGTTGCGGCTGTTAACGCTTCTGCCCATTATAAAGTATGCAGTAACAGCGTACTTTCCGCAGTCAGACTTGCCTATGATTATACCTCTTCCGGGGTAAGCGTTTGAACTGAGTTCCTGTGCGATATCCAGCTTTTTCATGGTTGATTTCTCCTTTTGGGTTATTATTTGATGAATAATGTATATATCACATCAGCAGCCGTGAGTATAAGCACAGCGGCAGCGATGAGATCCAGCGTTTTTCGTGATGGCCTTGAAAGCAGCTTGTCGAACAGCGGCTGCACGATATACATGAAAGCTGTTCCGCCAAGACCGAAGCGGACAGATGTGGAAAGAGCGATCCTTGCCTGGAAATTGTATTTGTAATTCGCATAGGTCTGCCAGGGCCATGCGCCGGTGGCAGCCTCAAGTATGTAGCTTGCTATCAGCTCTATCAGCGTCGCTATCGCCATACACCCGAGGAATATCAGGAATGGTTTAGCGATATTCAGCCATTTCACATTCTTCTTCCTCATCAGCCGTCCGAAGCACAGCAGGAAGACGATAGCTCCCACGCCGTATACAGGACAATATGGGCCTAAGAGTACTCCACGGTTTGAAAATCCCCAGCGGTATACCACCACTTCAAGGAATACCTCATAGCACCAGCCCAGAACAGCATACATCCAGAAGCAGAGGAAGAGCTTCTGAACGGTTTGTTTTTCCCTTATTTCCTTTATATCCATAGCAGTTGATTTCATGTGCGTGCAGCATAATTTGAGCTGTCGTCCTGAGGGAATTCATCCCAGGGTGAGTTGTCGGCGAATGTGCCGAGATACAGCAGTTTTCCGCCGAGGACTACTATTTCAAGTCCCTTTTCCGGCTCCCACTGACATTCCAGCTCGGCCTGCCAGCCTATCTGACCGTCCAGTGACTCTCTTACCGAGAGTACCGAGGGGCGCAGACATTTCAGCAGCTTTGACTTATCCATGCAGGGGGCAAATTCAACAGCCATAGTTTTTTCGATCTCGTCACGCTTATCTATCTCAGCCCAGAGGTTCAGCGAATCAGCGCAGTGAAGATACAGCGCTTCACTTATATCATCGAGAAGCTCCTGCGAGGGGGCATTGAAGTCCTTTATACATTCCTCTGCATAGGGGGTATCAGCGCCGCTGTAGATGTATACCTTCATATCCTTCCGGAAGAAGGTGCTCATGAATTTGCCTTCATGCCAGAAGCGTTCTTCGTGCAGACCTATTATCATTATACTGCCTCCTTATTGAAAAAGAATCAGTCCTTGATGTAAGCTTTTCCGTCCACAATATCTATCCTGTCCTGACAGAAAAGCGAAACAGCCTTAGGCAGGAGCTTCCACTCAACATTCTCCATTATCCTTCTCTGGAGAACTTCCGGTGTATCATCACGGAGCACATCAACAGTGCCCTGAAGGATGATAGCGCCTGCATCGGCTTTTTCATTGACGAAATGTATCGTAGCGCCGCTGACCTTTACTCCGTAGGCAAGAGCAGCTTCGTGGACTTTAAGGCCGTAGAAGCCCTCTCCGCAGAATGAGGGGATGAGCGCAGGGTGTACATTGATTATCTTATATGCGTAGGCGGAGGTCACGCATTCGTCCAGTATAGTCATGAAGCCTGCGAGGACGATGAGGTCGGCTTTTTCTTCATTAAGAGCAGCCAGTATTGCCTTGCTGTAGCTGAGGCTGTCGGAGTACTCCTTTCTGGGGATGACTCTTGAAGGGATACCAGCCTTTGCAGCTCTTTCAAGAGCGAATACACCTTCTTTTGAGGAGATAACGCAGGTTATCTTTCCGCCTTTTATCTCTCCTGAGCGCTCAGCGTCGATGAGAGCCTGGAGATTTGTTCCGCCTCCGGAAACGAGTACGACTATATTTTTCATTGGGATTACCTCCGGAAATAATTAGTATTTTATGGAATATGCCTGCTATGCTATCAGTACATTAGCCAGCGGATTCCGCCGATAATAAGGAATATGCAGAATAAACCAAGCAATGTCCACGGTAAGAGTTTTGCCAGCTTAGAACTGGCAGTTCTGTTCTCGCCTTTCAGCCAGAATTGTTCAGGAGCTTTCGGATTCACAAGAACGGAAATTTTCTCCCCAACTTTGTGCAGGCCTTCATCTGAAGAACATCGGCCTGTTCTGGAAAATCCGTTGATAGTATATTCTGCTGTGATCAGTACTCTTCTGTTTTTAGATGAACCATATGGGATAGGGGCTATGGTTTTGATCGTTGCTTTTGATTCAGCAAGGTTATTTTCTGTTGAAAGAAGCACATCCCTTATTCCATATACGGTGCAAAGCAGCAGCAATGCTCCGGCTGCTATAATAAGGAATTCAAATGGAATGTTAAAAGGCAGTGTAATGGGAATAAACCTTATTGACGATTGGATATCAGCAAGCATTATTTCAGAGCCCTCCAGATCATATAAAATAAATAACGATAACGTAAACTAATGAAATAGCAACTGCAATAATAAGAGTAAGCTGGATCATTATGGTCATACTTCTTTTATTTTAGCATAATATTCATTACTATGCCCATTATCAGGCATACTGCACCGCCAAATATGAACTGCAAGCCTCTCATCCGGTAGAGCTTTTCCTGATCTGTGAAGAAAAAACGTTCAGGCTTTCCGGGCAGGAGATTTATCAGCACCTGCTCACCTATCTGGTGGCGAATCTCAGTTTTGCTCATGCCACGGTAGTGTTCGGTCTCATGGAAAACTCCGCCCTCTTCGTATCTCACCACCGGGACTATCCCCATGCCTGTAGGTATGAATGCGTCTGCCGGAGATTTCTGCGGAACTTTGCTATCCTTTGCAGAGCGCAGCTCAGATACTGTTCCTGATATAGTACGGGACATATCTGCGAGTCTGCGGTATTTCATGAATATCGGAAAACCGATCAGCATACTGGCTATCCCGGATACAGTGAAGAATACTTCAGGTCTCATAGTGTTCCCCCTTTATCAGAGCCCGGCCGGTATCATGATGATACCAAATATTACAAGAAGACCTGCGGCAATGAAAGCGACAACAGCCTCATAGCTTATCTTATGGTTCTCCTCCGGGAAGAAGAAGCTTTTCGGAAGCCTTTTGTCAGCGAATATGGTAACAGTTTCTCCCTGCTGATAGCCGCAGTTCACAGCACGGATACCATTGTAATGCTCAGCGATTATCTCCTTTGAGCCATTGTTGTATTTTACCATAGGGCGATATTCAGTGTAAGCCATTCCACGGCGGACACGGGTTCTTTCCTGGAGACTTATGATCTCAGCGGTATAGGGCTGAGCGTCCTTGATGCGGTCGGTATGGCATTTCTGAAGAAAAAAGCCTATGCCGACAGCTATCAGTGCAAAAAGCATAAATATCATATAAACACACCTCTGTTTGATATAATGCCGGGGGATGAACCGGTGATCATGTGAAAACCGTAATATGGCATTATGGGCGTACAGATCATCTGTCCGCCCTAACCGTTATTTTATCAGGATATACAACGCAAGCATAGCAGCGATAGCACCGCCGAATACCAGGAGGCGGTAGTAATCCTTATACAGATCTTCCTTGCATGAGGAGAAGTAGAAGAACATGGGATCATCAGGATCATAGCATATAAGCTCCTCTGAACCGATCTCATAGCGCTGCTTAGAGTCCTCTACTGTGTATACAGATGTGATCTCACGTCCGGTCTCAGTGGTATATTTTACCACGGGGTACCAGCCCTTGAAGCGGCTTGAGTTCTTTTTGGAGCCGTGATAGTCGGTTATTGTGCCGTACACAGCGATACTGCCGCTCATTCTTCTCCTGATGACATAGATATGCCAGAGGAATACGGCAGCCATGAGAATGTATATCAGTATAAGTCCTTTTATAAGTGCTCCGTGGCGATAGGAATATCCGACGATCACCATGGATATGGCTGACCAGGTCAGGTCAAGTTTATCAACTTTCATAGTTTACTCCATGCATTTATTTAGGGAGCTGAGCGTGCCCCTGGTAAATAACGGTATCATCTTCTGACAGTGGTATATCCCTGTCGATGACCTGCTGACCGTAGATATCCGTAATGCGGAAGGTATACGGTCCAGGTCCCATATCCATAGATTCAAAGTAATTGTACGGGCGGCGGTTTATCTCAACAAATTCACCCTTATCGTTGAGGTATTCCAGCTTTGTGATAGGGTAGCGGTGATTTCTCACCTGTACACCGCACCAGAAAGGTGAGCTGCCCTCTTTGAATTTATATGACATAGGAGCATCCTCTGCCGAATCCAGCGGGATTATCTTCCAGCTGACCGGCACTCTTCCTTTCTCCACCGGAGCTATAAGCGGAAAAGCGTCTGTATACAGATCAAGATCGCCCTTCTTTCCCTCGGGGAGCAGGTCTGTTACCAGCATATTTATAGTACCAAGTTCGCCTGTGACCTGGATATAGGCACCTGCAAGCTGAGCATCATTATAGTCGGCAAGGTTCATTGCGACTATCCAGTAGTCACGGGATACGGGGTCCAGCATAGCGCAGCCGCCCTCATATCCTCCGCCGTAGAATGTACCCTCACCGGTATGTACAGTGCCTTTTGGTTCAAGTATGCAGCTTTCGTCTATCGTATATTCAGTATCCGGCTGGGCGGAAGCACCGTTTCCGAGCAGGAAGGACTGAAGCTTTGCAAGCTCACTTTCCGGCAGGCCGCCCTGTCTTGCAAGCACCATATCGAAAGCATCTACTTTATCATCGCCGTCAAGATCGTAACGATCTCCGGCGGAAAAGGCCGGAAATACAGCAGCAGAAAGAGCTGCTGCCGAAGCGGCCAGAAGCGATATTATCTGTTTTTTCATAACATCACCCTATAATATCAGAATAGAAAACGGGATCCCAAAGGGATGTTATCCCTTTGGCGGAGAGGTGTGCGAGGAGGGGCAGAGCCCCTCCTGAATAGCAGTAAAACGAGCGAAGCAATGTTTTACGGATTGTCCGTTTTTATATGCCCCGGCCTGACCGGCACTGTGACTTCCCGTTTTATTATAATCAGAGTATGATAACGCCCTCTTCTGACTCAACAAGTTCACCGAGAACATAAGCGTCCTCGCCGGCAGCCTTTACAGCAGCAATAGCCTTGTCAGCGTCGTTCTTGTCAACAGAAACTATCATACCAACACCCATGTTGAATGTGTTGAACATATCTCTCTCAGGGATATTTCCTGTTCTTGCGATGAGATCGAAGATAGGCAGAACCTGAACGGCATTTCTCTCGATCTTTGCAGCAAGGTTCTTGGGGAGAGCACGAGGGATGTTCTCATAGAAGCCGCCGCCTGTGATATGTGAGATAGACTTTACAGTAACATTATTGATGAGGTTCATTACAGCCTTTACGTAGATACGTGTAGGAGTAAGGAGAGTCTCACCGAGAGTAGCTCCCAGGTCATCGAAGTGCATAGCCAGATTCTGCTCGTTGACATCGAATACCTTTCTTACAAGTGAGAAGCCGTTTGAGTGAACGCCGCTGGACTTGATAGCGATGAGCACATCTCCTGCCTTCTGTGTATCGGGCTGGAGTATCTTTGACTTGTCAACAACACCTACAGAGAAGCCTGCCAGGTCGTACTCGTCCTCAGGCATAAGGCCGGGGTGCTCAGCAGTCTCGCCTCCGATAAGAGCACATTCAGCCTGAACGCAGCCCTCTGCAACACCTGAAACGATCTGAGCGATCTTTTCGGGGATGTTCTTGCCGCAGGCGATATAGTCAAGGAAGAACTGAGGCTTTGCACCGCAGCAGATGATATCATTTACACACATGGCAACACAGTCGATACCAACAGTGTCATGCTTATCGAGAATGAAAGCGATCTTGATCTTGGTGCCGACGCCGTCTGTACCGGATACCAGTACCGGCTTCTGGATACCTGTCATATCGAGCTCGAAGAGACCGCCGAATCCGCCTATGCCGGAGAGAGCTCCCTTTGTCATAGTGCGGGCGATATGTGACTTCATAAGCTCAACGGCTTTGTAACCGGCAGTAACGTCAACGCCTGCCTTCTTGTAGCTTTCGGAAAAACTGTTGTTCATGTTATATCCTCCGTTTTATATAATGGAGAATCGAGAATGGAGAATGGAGAATTAATCGTTCCGCTTTTATAAAGTAGTTCACTAATTCTCCATTCATTCACCTGAGAATGTAACCGGGAAAAGTATTCTCAATTCTCATTTCTCAATTCATAGTTATTCTTTGCCGTTCCAGCAGTAGGAGCAGAGTCCGCACTTGTCTATGCCCACTGCTTTTTCAGTGCCCTCAAGTGTCTGGAACTCAAGGGAAGTGAGCTTGAGGCGGCGGCAGATCTCATCTCTGAGACGGCGGCCTCTTTCGTAGGCGGAGCTGCTGTATTCGTTGATGTACTTCACACCCTCAGCGCCTTCAAATTCGTCGATTATCTGACGTGCGATGAGTTCCAGCTCAGATGTGCTGCGTGAGAAGTTGAGGTATTTGCAGCCGTACATTATAGGCGGACAGGCAGAACGCATATGTACTTCCTTAGCGCCGTGCTCATAGAGGAACTCCACAGTTTCCCTCATCTGAGTACCTCTTACGATACTGTCGTCAACGAAGAGGAGACGCTTGCCGTTGATAAGCTCATGTACGGGGATGAGCTTCATTTTAGCCACCTGGTTGCGTATAGACTGGTTGGTAGGCATAAAGCTTCTTGGCCATGTGGGGGTATACTTTATGAAAGGTCTTGCGAAGGGGATACCGCTTCTGTTTGCATAGCCGATAGCGTGAGGAGTACCTGAATCCGGAACTCCGCATACGTAGTCAACATCGGGGAGACAGCCGTTCTTGATATCGTTCTCGGCCATGATCTCGCCGTTGCGGGTACGCATTACCTCAACATTCACTCCTTCGTATACAGCGTTTGGATAGCCGTAATAAGTCCAGAGGAATGTACATATCTTCATCTTTGAAGGATCGCCCTCGCTGAGAACAGTACATTCATCAGCAGTGAGCTCAACGATCTCGCCGGCAGTGAGTTCCTTGTAGGTGTCATAGCCAAGCTTCTGGAAAGCGAATGACTCTGTTGAAAGGCAGAAGCCATCGCTTCTCTTGCCTATGATGATAGGCAGTCTTCCGAACTTGTCCCTTGCAGCAATGATGCTGTTCTTTGTGAGGATGATGAGAGACATAGTGCCCTCGATCTTGTCCTGTGCATAGCGGATGCCTTCAACGAAGGAATTTTTCTGAGCTATGAGAGCGCCGATAAGGTCGCCGGAGTTTATAGCGCCTGAGCTCATGGTCTCGAAGTTAGCACAGCCGCTGTCGAGGAGCTCCTGAGTGAGAGCCTCAGCGTTGCGGATTATACCAACTGAGCATACAGCATAGAGACCGAGCTTTGAGCGGACCAGTATAGGCTGGGGATCTGTATCACTGATACAGCCGATACAGAGTTTTCCCTTCATTTTAACAACGTCGTTTTCAAATTTTGTTCTGAAAGGGGAGTTCTCGATACTGTGGATATTTCTCTGGAAACCGAGATCGGCAGAATATGAAGTCATACCGCCTCTTCTTGTTCCGAGGTGAGAATGGTAGTCAGTACCGAAGAAAACGTCAGTTACGCAGTCATTATTTGAGGCTGCACCGAAGAATCCACCCATGATTATTCACCCATGAGTCTCTTCATGATTTCCTGGTAAGCCTCTTCAACGCCGCCCATATCACGACGGAAACGATCCTTGTCCAGCTTCTCGTGGGTTGTTGAATCCCAGAAACGGCAGGTATCAGGTGAGATCTCATCAGCGAGGATGATAGTACCGTCAGAGGTCTTACCGAACTCGATCTTGAAGTCGATGAGGTCGATATTGAGTCCCTTGAAGAACTTTACCATGAACTCATTTACCTTGAAAGCGTACTTTGCGATAGTATCGATATCCTCTTTTGTAGCGATACCGAGAGCGAGAGCATAGTAATCATTGATGAAAGGATCACCGAGGTCATCGTTCTTGTAGCTGAATTCAAGGATAGGACAGAGGAGCTGCTTGCCTTCCTCAACGCCCATTCTCTTTGAGAAGCTTCCTGCTGCAACGTTTCTTATGATTACCTCAAGGGGAACGATGGAAACCTTCTTAACGATAGTTTCACGGTCGCTGATCTCCTCTACGAGATGAGTAGGAACGCCTTCCTTTTCGAGCATTTTGAACATGAAGTTAGTCATGCGGTTGTTGATAACGCCCTTGCCGGAGATAGTACCCTTCTTCTCGCCGTTAAAAGCTGTAGCGTCATCCTTGTAGTCAACGATAACGAGGTCGGGATCGTTTGTTGCATAGACCTTCTTAGCCTTGCCCTCATAGAGCTGTTCCTTCTTTTCAATGTTTTCCATTTTGAAATTCCTCCTTGAGAATTATGTGAATGATTATGTATGCAACCCCGTGATTACGGGAATTGTGGTCATGTATCATATGCTTCCGAGAAGCATATCTGCCGCATCCTGCGGCGTATTTGCAATATAGTCTGCGCCTGTCTCACGGAGCTCCTCCTCAGAGCCGTAGCCCCAGAGTATGCCCATGCATTTCAGGCCTGTTTTGTGAGCGCCTATAACATCGGTATTCCTGTCGCCTATCATAAGTACAGAGGAGCGGTCAGTTATGCCGGTGCTTGCGAGGACGTGCTCTATGACCTCGCATTTTTCATTGCGGGTGCCGTTGATAAGGGCTCCGCCGATAAATTCAAAATGATCGGCTATCTCGAATCGGGCGAGTATCCTTTCTGCGTATTCATCGACCTTGCTTGTGGCGACCATGAGATGTTTTCCGGCGCATTTAAGCTTTTGCAGCATTTCCGGCACCTCCGGATATACGCTGTTCTCAAACAGTCCTATTGTTGAGTAGCGTTCTCTGAAGAGCTTTACTGCTTTTGTTACCTGCTCCTCATCCATGCCGCAGTATTCCGCAAAGGAATCATAAAGCGGCGGGCCGAGGAACCTTTCCGGCTTTTCAGGCATATCAAAGCCCATTATACTGAGCGCATGGCGCAGGCAGTTGATTATACCGGGAGCCGAATCTGTCAGAGTGCCGTCAAGGTCGAACAGAAGATATTCGTATTTATCCATTACAGTGCAGCGATCTGCTCCTGTAATGCCTTATCCTTGGCGATAACGCCCTCAGCCATATTTCTCTTTTCATCAGCAAGCTTTCCTGCAAGCTCATCATCTGAGAGAGAGAGTATCTGCACTGCCAGTACAGCGGCATTTTTAGCACCGTCTATACCAACTGTAGCAACAGGTACTCCGGGGGGCATCATAACTGTAGCTAAAAGGGCATCCATACCTTCAAGAGCCTTTGACTTCATGGGGATACCGATAACGGGGAGGGTGGTATGTCCTGCAACAACGCCTGCAAGGTGAGCAGCCATGCCGGCAGCACATATGATAACGCCGAAGCCGTTGTCTCTTGCCTCAGAGGCGAATTTGCAGGCCTCCTCGGGAGTGCGGTGAGCGCTCATTACACGGCACTCAAATTCCACACCGTACTTTTTCAGTTCAGTGAGAGCTGATTTTACTACTGGGAAGTCACTGTCGCTTCCCATTATTACTGCAACTTTCTTTGCCATTTTTCTATTCTCCTGTCATTATTTATTTCAGGCATATTGCCTTTTGTCCGATTTTAATAGTTATAGTCCTGAGGTGCTGACATAGAAACGATTATCTCGTTGATACCGTCCTCATAATTGGCCGGCTCGTTGTCAGCCCAGAGGTTGATGCCATACATGAGCCACAGGCCGTCGTTGTTTTCAAACAGCCACTCTTTTTCTCCCTTTACATAGTCGCTTCCGATATCATTGCGCAGGGTATCAACACGGTTAGGTTCTCCGTGCTGAGACAAAAGCTGAGAGTATATGGTGTTGAATGCATTTTCAAGTTCTTCCGGACTGTAAGGATAGACCGTGCGCTCACTGCCTTCGATACCACCTAAATGATAGCCGAAGCAGATCAGCTCTTTATTTTTATCGAATTCAACAAACATATTTCCGGCGAGCCCTGTTCCGAAAGCATTTTCCTTATCGAGAAGCCATGTGTAACATTCTCCGCCTTTGTAGGTAGGCTCGGAGGAGTCGTATCCGCTGCCGGTGACCGCAAATGTCTCGTCCATTGAGAGACCTGTCTTCAGCGCTGTGAGAATGTTGAGGCTGTCTGTAGAGCCTTGTGCTGTATCTGGCACATAAGCTTCGGAAACTTTTTCGGTTGTTTTCTCTTCCGAAGCTTCCTCTGACGTTGATTCGGTTTCTTCCTCGTTAGTATCCTCAGCCTCAGCAGGATCTGTGGTATCAGTTTCAGTCTCTGCCTCAGATGTTTCATTAGTTGATTCAACAGTAATGATAACATCGCTGCTGTCATTGTCCGTTCCTGGATCGCTTTTTCCGCAGCCTGTCAGAAGCAGCAGAACTGCGGTCAGCATAACTATTTTCTTTGCCATTTTTTTATCTTCCATTCTATAATGATTCGATAATACCATTTTTTAATCATTAGAACATCTTATAACCACTTCATTATATCCGTGTTCATATTCATCGACGGGTGAATCCATCCAGAGGCTTATGCCGTAAAGTGCGGTGACTTTTCCGGCGCTGGTTTCCCAGTCCTGCTGCTTTACTGTTCCGAAGAAAGAAGAGGGAACTGTTCCGTTTGGAGCTCCGTATTCAGATTCGAGACATGAGATGACCTTATTGTATGCTGCATCGAGTTCTTCCGGTGTATGGGGGCATATGAAGAGTTCAGGGAACTCAGGAAATTCCGGATCGCTTTCCCTTCCCAATTCATATCCGAATCCGGACAGAGTATCATCACTGCTTATCTCAATGGAAAAAACACCTGAAAGCCCTGTGCCGAAAATGTCCTCATCAGTCAGATACCACTCATACATATGTAAAAATCCTTTATCTACATCGTTCTGATAATCTTTTCCGGTGATAGCGAATACTTCTTCTCCGGACATTCCGAGAGACAGCTTATAAAAGACGGATTTATCTATTTCACTGCTGCTGTAAACTGCATCGGACGGCTTTTCGACATCTGTTTCGTCAGTATCCTCAGTATTTTGTTCCTCTGAGGTCTCCTCTTCAGTGTTCTCTTCTGAGGTATCTGTGGTATCAGTTTCAGTTTCAGTTGGATCTGTCGTATCAGTTTCGGTCTCTGTCTCAGATGTCTCGCCGGTCGATTCAACAGTAACGATAACATCGCTGCTGTCATTGTCCGTTCCGGGATCACTTTTTCCGCAGCCTGTCAGCAGGAGAGCTGAGGCGGCAAGGAGAGCTATTTCCTTAATCATGGTGTTTACCTCTTATAAATATCCTTTTTTTATTATTACTTCACCAATACCATCGTTCCAAAGGTTATCTCCATAGTATACATTATACCAGTTGAAACCATTATCGGTATCGACTTTCCAGCCCCTTGATGATAATACGCCGTTATCTTCTTCGTCAATGCTGATCCGGGGATCGCCGAATCTTTCATTGAACTGTGAGACGACCTGATCGTATGCCTTTTCAAGCTCATCCTTGGAGAATACACTTGAGAGTGCTGTATCTGATCCTGCATTTCCGAGTTCATATCCTGTTTCGATAAGAGTTTGATCGTCATCGGAGATCTCAACGAAGAACATACCCGGGAGGCCTGTGCCGAAGATATCATCTGAATCGATATCCCATTCATAGACCTGAGAATCCCTGTATATTGTATCCCGCTGTCTGTCAGGGGCTTTTCCGATTAGGCTTAATACATCGTCAGCATCATCACCGGGAAACAATGCATATAACAGAGGAACATCTTCATCAGCAGGGATATTACTTTCTTTGCAGGCAGTTGTATTTATCGTCTCTTCACTATTGTTTAAATCTTCCGTTGTTGTTTCTTCTGGGCATTCTTCTGTTGAATCTTCAGAGGTTTCTTCTTCCTCAACAGCGTCACAAACAGTTTCGGTTTCATTCTCTGCCTCAGATGTTTCTTCGGTCGATTCAACGGTAATGATAACATCGCTCTCGCTGTTGTCATCAGTTCCGGGATCACTTTTTCCGCAGCCTGTCAGCAGGAGCACTGAGGCGGCAAGGAACGCAGGTAATCGATATTTCATATTGTTATCCTCTCTGTATTCTGCTCTTGTCCGGAGTTGTTTCCGGAAGCAGTTTTTTCAGTGCTGTCGCTGTTCTTTTCAGGTTCAGCACTTGGATAATCCGGATGTGACTGGAGAAATTCTCCTGAGATAGTAGTCAGCTCGTTCACGGAGCTGCCGCTGAATTCGATGACAGCCTTGTATTCACCTGTCAGTGTTTTTGGGGCCTTGTCCGAGTCATCGGAATATGCAAGCTCAGTCTTTACGGTGACTGATGCTGCAAAGTGAGGGATGTCATCATCTGATTTAGCGGAGTATATGTATATCTTTGTGATGTCAGTAAGCTTTTTTGAGAGAATCCTCTTGTCATCGGGAAAGAGGACAGAGAATACGGAACGGCTTCCGGAGCGGATATCGGAGATATATTCTCCGCTTCCGGTGAAAGCGTATTCCAGGTATTTTCCGGCTATGCGGACCATTTCCTCCAGCATATCCGGATCAAGTCTTTGCAGCAGGAGCTTGTTGCTCATTTCCATATTGTACCCGCATTCCAGCATAGTGCCGGATATCTTTGCACTTGAAAGTGCGAATCCGCTGCTGCTGAGGGTGTAGGTGTAAGTACCCTTGTCACCTGTAAGCACCATCTGATCTCCGGTTATTGAACAGCTGTTCCATGAGCGTGAGAACAGAGGCTTCATATCGCTGTCGTAGAGCACGCAGGAATTATCGGAGGAGGATTCTGCGGTATAGAATGAAAAGTCGCCGTAATTATGGGGAGTGATGTCCCTGTATATCAGCGGCACCACAACATTTCCTTCGTAGTCAACGCAGCCGGTCATCAGCTTGCCGCTGATGCGCTTGGAGGCTATGCAGCGGTTGTTTCCGGCAAAGCTGAGCTCCAGCCATTCCGGTGCGGCGATGATCCTTTCGCTGCTGTCAACGAGGCCGTACAGGCCGTTATTATCTTCAAAGATCCGGTTTCCGCTGCCATCGGTCGCCAGCAGGCGTGAGATATCGGATTTGGTATTTCCGCTGCCGGCACTTTTTGAAGTGTTTGAATAGAAGCGTGTCAGGGCGACGGCAAGGATAATGACGATAATAAACAGTACAGAGACTATGAATCTCATATGCTTGGTCAAAGACACACGCCTCCTTTACCGGAGCGCCGATGCTGCTCAGGCGCTTTTTTCATCTGAGCTTCCGCTGTTCTTTTCCTTGCGGCTGCGGTAGAGCTCATCGGTTTCCTTTGCGATATATATCGGACGGCGCTTTGTCTCAAGGTAGGTCTTTGAGAGGTACTGTCCGAGTATTCCTGTACAGAAGAGCTGAAGTCCGCTGAGGAGGAATATAACGCATATGGTCGTTGGATATCCTGCAACATCCTCACCGAATGCCAGAGTCTTTATGACTGTGACTATCATCAGTATAAAGGCTATTACGCAGCTTATTATACCGAGGAGGGAGGAGATAGCAAGGGGAGCTGTGGAGAAGGCCATAATGCCTTCGAGGGAGTATTTGAAGAGTCCCCAGAAAGACCATGAGCTTGTGCCGGCAGGTCTTTCGACGTTCTCGTACTCGATATATCTTGTAGAGAAGCCTACCCAGCTGAATATGCCCTTGGAGAAGCGGTTGTACTCGCTCATATCCAGTATGGCATCCACCATCTGTCTGGACATGAAGCGGAAGTCCTGAGCGCCGTCAACGATCTCAGTCTGTGAGATCTTGTTCATGATCTTATAGAACTTGCGTGCGAACCATGAGCGGATCTTGGATTCGCCCTTGCGGCTCACTCTTCTTGTAGTAGCGCAGTCATATTCTCCGTCCTTGACATAGCTGTACATCTTGGGGAGGAATGACGGCGGATGCTGAAGATCGGCGTCCATGACGACGATGTAATCGCCCTTTGAGTTCTTCAGTCCGGCATACATACCGGATTCCTTACCGAAGTTACGTGAGAATGAGATATATCTTACTCTTTTATCCTTGTCCGCAAGAGAGCGGAGGATGGGGAGAGTGTTATCTTTTGAGCCGTCGTTGATAAAAAGGTACTCAAATTCAAGCTCCGGCCATTTGGCAGTCATTTCGCCTGTGACCTTGGTTATTTCCTCATAGAACATGGGAAGCACCTCCTGCTCGTTATAGCAGGGAACGACAATAGAAACGAGTTTCACAAAAAGCCTCCTTACAGAGAAATTTTCAGAGGCAGATAAATCTACCAATACACTATTAATAATACTACAAATCCGCTTATAATGCAAGGGGTATTTCAAATTTTTATAGTAGTGTAAAATATTCTTTCTCCAGGGGGAGGATTATTGGATGATTCATGCTTTTTTGGCCGAGAAAACAGGCAAATACCGGCTGCCAGAGGCTTTGTGCCATAGGCGGTAATGCTTACTGATAAAAATGCATAAATCAAAACAGCCAAAATTGGGCATATTCACCTATCTTTTCAAAAAAATATAGACAAGCCGGAAAAAATCGGTTATAATAATTTGTATATAACCGCAGGTGCGTCCTGCAAGTTTAAAGACCGGAGCTTCTCCGGTACTCACAGGAGAAAAACATAAATGAGAGTAATTACAGGTATCGCAAGAGGCCGCAGGCTCACAGCCCCGGAAGGCCTCGATGTCCGTCCCACTACAGATAAGGTAAAAGAAGGCATTTTCTCAGCCATACAGTTCCAGATAGAAGGAGCATATGTGCTCGATCTCTTCGCAGGTAGCGGACAGATGGGCATAGAAGCTCTGAGCAGAGGCGCAAAGCGTGCAGTATTTGTTGATAATTCACAGCGCTCGATACGCTGCGTAAACGAGAATCTCCGCACAACAAAGCTTGAGAGACAGGCTGAGGTCATAAGCCGTGACAGCTATGACTTCATAAAGCTTACGAGACAGGCCTTCGATATAATAATCCTTGATCCGCCGTACCGCCATGATCATATCGCCAAGCTCCTGCCTATTGCGGCAAGGAAGCTGAAAGAAGGCGGATGCGTCATTTGCGAATATGAATCGGATATGGAGGAGCCGGCTGTTCCGGAGGGACTTACCCTCAGAAAGACTTACCACTACGGAAGCATAAACGTTACGATTTTCGACAGACCTGAAAGCGAGGCTGATGAAGAATGAGAAGGGTAGCAGTCTGCCCGGGAAGCTTCGATCCCGTGACTCTCGGTCATCTGGATATAATAACAAGAGCTTCAAAGCTGTTCGACAAGGTGATAGTTCTCATATCAAGGAATGCGGGAAAGGCTCAGCCCAGCTTTACGGCTACAGAGCGTATGCTGATGATAGAGTCAGTCACCCGTGACCTGGATAATGTGGTGATAGATATACTTGACGGCCTTCTTGCCGATTATGTAAGAAGCGTCGGAGCTGTTGCCATAGTAAAAGGGCTCCGTGCTGTCAGCGACTTTGAGTACGAATTCCAGATGGCGCTTGCAAATAAGAAGCTTTATGCAGGAGCAGAAACAGTATTCCTTACTACAGCGGCAGAGAATATGTATCTGAGTTCAAGCGTTGTAAAGCAGATAGCTTACTTCGGCGGCGATATAAGCCATTTCGTCCCCGAAGCTATACTTGACGATATAAAACAAAGATTGGTTAAAGAGAGGTAATTGCTATGAGTATTGATGAGATCTTAGAAGAGATGGACGAGCTTCTTGACAAAGCTTCTTCAATGCCTTTTGTGGCACATAAGAAAGTCATTGACGGCGAGCGTATGCGTGAGCTTATCAACGATGTAAGACTGAATATGCCTCACGAGCTTAAAGAGGCAAAGAAGATAGAGTTCGATTGCCAGCGTATCCTCAATGAGGCAAAGCTCAATGCAGAGGGCATAATCCGCAAGGCAGAGGAGAGAGCTGCACAGATAGTTTCCCGTGAGGCTATCGTAACAGAGGCTAAGAAGAAGGCAGTGGATATGCTTCAGAAGGCACAGGCTGCTGCTAAGAATCTCCAGCAGAATGCTGCAACATCTGTTGCAAAGATGCTCAATGATACAGAGAATTACTACGCACGCAACCTCCAGAGCATAAAGGTAGTAAAGGGCAAGCTCAGCACAACTGTATCAAACAGCAATAAGAATATGATGAGCGGAAAGAATCCTCTCGATATATGATGCAATGAAGCATAGGATAGCCTTTTGGCTGCTTGCGGTCATTATTACTGTGTTATGCTGCGGATGCAGCATTAAAGGGGGCAGTTCGTCCTCCGGGAGCAGCTCGTCAGCAGAAGCGGGAGAAATGACTCATAAAGCCGACCACAGCATACTTTTTATGCTTGAGGGCGAGCCGGCAACATTTGTGCTTATGCGCTCAGTGCCGGTTGAAGGGAAGCTTGTATTTGCAGGCCTTCCGTCAGATCTTACAGACGGTCATAATACGCTTCTTGAAATGTATACCAACGAAAAACGCAGCCTTACACAAAGCTATACGCAGAATATAATAAAGGCTGATATAGACTGGTATATGTCACTGCCCAGAGACAGCTTTGTACAGCTCTGTGACATGGCAGCAGGCGGAAACGGCGGCTTTTCCGGACAGGAATTGCTCTCAAGGATAACGGATACCAGCGCAGGCAGCGAAAAGCAGCGTGCTGATAATGCGGCAGAGCTTATCTCCGGAATGGTGGAGAGTGCCGGCGGAAGCTATCTTGCGGATAATATTGACGGAGCATTCCCTATACTCATACGCAGTACAGACAATAATATATCACAGAAAAACTATGATGCGAGGAGCTATGCGATAAAGGAGCTCCTGAGAGATCTGGATCATGCTTCTGTGTATAGCTTTGACGGTGAATATACAGATGACGGCTTTGTTATAAGCAAGGACTCTCTGGCTGATTTCCGTGAAAAATACTATGATGAATAAATAAAAGGACGGCAATTGCCGTCCTTTTTACGTTTATTTATTGAGAGTTCCATGTGAAAGTGATTTCAGATAAGCGTTGATAAAGCCGTCGATATCGCCGTCCATAACAGCCTGAATGTTACCGTTTTCAAAGCCTGTACGGTGATCCTTGGCGAGGGTATAGGGCATAAATACGTAAGACCTGATCTGCGAACCCCATGCGATCTGGTTCTGAACGCCCTTGATATCCTCTATTTTTTCGAGATGCTCTCTCTCCTTGATCTCAATGAGCTTTGAGCGGAGCATCTTCATTGCGTAGTCCTTATTCTGGTACTGGCTTCGCTGTGTCTGACAGGAAACAACGATGCCTGTAGGCTTGTGTATGAGACGTACAGCCGAGCTGGTCTTGTTTACCTTCTGACCGCCTGCGCCGCTTGAACGGTAAACCTCCATTTCGATATCCTCGGGACGGATGTCTACCTCGATAGAGTCATCGATCTCAGGCATTACTTCAAGTGCAGCGAAAGATGTATGACGTCTTCCGGAAGCGTCGAATGGAGAGATACGTACAAGACGGTGAACTCCTGATTCTGACTTCATGTAGCCGTAAGCATTGTCGCCCTCGATGAGGATAGAAGCGGACTTCATACCTGCATCATCGCCGTCGAGGTAATCCATGAGAGTTACCTTGTAGTCATGGCGCTCAGCCCAGTGGTTGTACATACGGTAGAGCATTTCTGCCCAGTCCTGAGCCTCTGTACCGCCTGCTCCGGCATGGAATGTGAGGATAGCATTTGAGTTATCGTATTCGCCTGTGAGGAGGGTAGAGAGCTTTTCTTCTTCCAGCTTGCGTTTGAAAGTCTCAGCTTCAGCCTTTATCTCCTCGACGGAAGAATCGTCCTCCTCCTCGATAGAAAGCTCTATGAGGGTGATGAGATCCTCAAGAGAGGCATTGAGCTTATTGAACTTATCTATTTTCTTTTCAAGTGTTTTCTGTTCTTTGAGGACCTTCTGAGAATTTTCGAGATCGTCCCAGAAACCTTCCTTTGCAGTTTCCTCTGCAAGCTCAGCAACTCTTTCCTTAGCGGCTTTTATATTGAGAACATCGGCAAGCTCAGTCATTTCCTTGCGGTAGCCTGTCATCTCGACTCTGAGGTCGTCTAAAATTATCATAGGTTCATATCCTTTCTTTGAGCCTTAGTGTTGAAATAAACGCTATACAAATGTTATTATATCACATTTTATTGCATACTGCAATGGTTTGAGGAAATTTTTTTCACAAACTTAAATTAACATGACAGACTGCGGGCTCCGGAACGATGCCTGCTTGGCCGTTTTAGTTAATTGTTGGTAAACTGAAAGGGACGCATAAGCGTCCCTCTATAATTATTCATTGGCATTATTATTTTCAGCCTGATTTTTTTTCTTTATTTCGTTTATTCTTTTCTCTTCCTCTGCGAATTGCATAGCAGCTGTCGGATCGTACTTGAAGATCATTTTCTTTATGTTCTCATCAAGTGTGAGATTATAGGTGAGCTTAAGAGCCTGGAGAGCGTTGGGCAGATCCTGATTTTTAATGAATACAGCAGCGAGCTCACTTGCGACACGGATAACATCCGGATCTGGGCCAAAATGGATATCATACTTATCTTCGAGTATCTCCTTCACCTTATCCTTGCCGATATAGGTAACAGGGGAACCTTTGAGGTCAGCAAGGTGCTGCATCTCTCTTGGTATGACCGGACTTGGAGCCATCATGGCGCTTGCGGTATAGAAAGCAAGTGCATCCTCGTACTCACCGAATTCTGTGAGGATATATCCTACATTGGCATAGATACGTGCGATAGCCACAGGTGAGGAAGCGACCTTCATAGTCTCACGGGAGACCTCGATAAGTCTTGCCTTGTTATGTATGAGCTTATAGATCTCAGCCATCTCAAACTTTGGTCCCACATCAACAGGGTTGAATTCCTGAGCCTGTTCGAGTACCGGGATAGCAGTAAGAGGATCGCCTGTCTCAACGAGGATATAAGCGTATGTGCTGATGTACTGGCAGAAGTCGAAAGGAGTTCTGTTGAGAGTTTTTTCCGGCTTGTAGAGGAACTGGTAAAGCTCGTCCTCGAAGGGATTGCGGAGAGAAACGAATTTAGCCTTTTCGCCTTCCTTGAACTCAACGGTTATCTTCTTGTAGAGCTTTTCGGCGAGTTTTTTAGCTTCGTTGATATTCTTTGCGTTTAAGTACTCATCGACCTTCTTGTAGATATTATCCATTCGCTCGCCGTCGATATGAGTGATGCGGATTATCTCGTTACGCTTTTCCTCGGGCATATTCTCCATGATAAGAGCGCCGGCAGCGTCGATGCCCTCACGGTTCTCTTCCTTGATGAATCGCTCTACCTCTTTTCTGAGCATAGTCTCATTAGCGGCTTTGTCATCGGTCATTTTTGCCTTCAGTTCGTCATATATCTCTTTGTATGCCATGGGTGATTCCTCATTTCATTTTCATGTTTTCTGCCAGTCGGGAGCGGCTGGCGGCTATACAGTGCCATATTATTTTTCCTGCACTGTGCTGATAAACGGCCAACGCACTGACAGCCGACTGCTGCCAGTGCATTGGTTAACGGTATTACAGGGAAGTGAAAGACGTTGATCAGAAACCTCTCTTTGCCATGTCCTTCTTGAACTTGGCGTCGATCTTATCCTGCTTTTTCTTAGCCTTGAGCTCTGTCTTGGTCATGAAGCGTATATCCTTCTCGGCCGGAGCTGACGGCATTGCTGAAGACGGGCGGGATACAGGTCTGCTGTTTGTAGGGCCTTTGTACTCGCTGAATCCGGAAACATTCTGTGCGGACTGTGCAGCTTTCCTTGCATTTGCCTCCTTTACGGAGCTGTCGCCCATCTTGGAGAGAACATCCTCAACAGAGGTAAGGATAGGTGAATTTGCCTTGAGTCCCTGAGTCTCGATGAGGTTCTTATCCGCATAATCCTTTGAGCTTGCGATAGCGTTTATGAAGGACTGTGAAGTAGAAACTGAGTGTGGGTTGACAGCTATCTTGGAGATGTTTGCTGTAGGAGTCTGGTATGGTGCGTTCGGATCGGGAGCCTTTGGCTTCCTCGGAACGTAGGTGTGCTGAGGAGCTGATCTCTGCACGCCGGCTGTCTGCTGAACAGGAGCAGCCTGAGTCTGCATAGGAGCAGCCTGCGGCTGAACGGGAGCTGCCGGTCTTACAGCAGGAGCCGGAGCTGCCTGAGGCTGTACCGGAGCAGCCGGCTTCGGAGCAGCGGCGGCCATAGGCGGTGTGGGCAGCTTCTGTCCCTGGATCGGGGCAAATATAGGCTGTCCGTTCTGGTCGATGCCTGTCATCTGCATCTGGATGTATGTATATACAGGCTGACCTTTCTGGTCGTATCCGGCAAACTGTGGAACATTGATGATCTGAGGCTGCGCCGGGGCAGCGGCAGGTCTTGCAGCGGCTGTATTTACAGGAGCTGCCTGATTTGGGATCGTATTATCCATAATTACCTCATTATTCTCGACTGGAGCGGCAGTATATGCCGGCTCACTGATAACAGGCTCAACAGGGGCTGAGCCAACGGGTTCGATGCTCTGAGGAGCTATCGGAGCAAGTTCCTCAAAAGCGGGCTGTGCTGCTGCCTGAGATATATCTTCGATGGCAGGAGAAATGTATTCTTCCTGAACAACGGGAGCTGCATCTTCAATGACAGGAGCAGTTTCCTCTGCGGCCTGAGCGATATCATCAAGCAAGGGAGCTGCTGACGGAGCTATATCGTCCAGTACGGGAGGAGTGATATCCCCGATAACGGGGGCAGATGCATCCGCAGAACCAGGAAGAGGGAGTTCGTCCATTTCTGCGGGCATCGAGGGAGCTGGGAAAGAATTGCTTACCGGCTCGGCTTCTATGCCGAAAGCCTCGTAGGTACTGAGAACAGTTGTCTCTTCCTCGTCATATTCGTCATTTGAATATGCAGCAGGAGCGCTGAGGACTTCTGTTTCACCGTAGTTCGGGGTGCTGAGAACTTCTGTCTCACCATAGTTCGGAGTGCTGAGGACTTCAGTCTCACCATAGTTCGGAGTGCTGAGAACCTCTGTCTCGCCATAATTCGGAGTGCTGAGAACTTCTGTTTCGGGAGAAGCATACTGGCCGTTTCCGGTAAAAAGCTGGTTTGCAACATTGTTCCACTGCTCAGTATGGCCGGGATCAGGCTGATCCTGTGCATATACCGGCGGTACCTCATAGCCCGGCTGAGGGGCGTAGTTGTTCGGAGCGTTGTAGACCGGCTGGTGCTCATATGATGGCTGTGACTCATACACAGGAGCTTCCTGAGGTGAATACGGAGCCTGAGCGAAAGGATTATGAGCTGCCATATAAGGATTCTGAACAGATGAAAGCTCGCTTTCCTCGACGTCGACCACAGAAGGCTGCTCATAGCTGTTGTAATCCTGTGCAGCTTCCTGCTGGGGCTGATTGATGGCGAACATCTTCATGATATCCTCTTCTGTCTGGATGTTCTTCTGGCTGAGGTCGATATCAGCCATTTCCTCTGGTTCTGCATAAGCTGGCTGCTGTGGAGCATACTGTTGTTCTTGAGCCTGCTGACCGGGTGCCTGGATAGCGAACTGAGCGAGGAAATCATCTTGTACAGGAGCAGATGCTGCCTGAGCATCAACTGTTTCCTCCGACTTCTGAACAGCGAACTGAGCGAGGAAATCATCTTCCTGCTGAGCTTCGTCCTTAGGAACGTTTATAGCGAATGCGGCAAGGTCGTTGTCCATAGGAACGCCTGTGCCGGGGATAGTCTGGAGATTGGCGAGCCTTTCTGCTTCTTCGGCGGCCTTCCTTGCCTCTTCTTCAGCGGCAGCCTTTGCGGCCTCAGCAGCTTCTCTGACAGTTCTTGCCTCTTCCTCGGCTTTCCTTCGTGCTTCTGCCTGAGCTCTTTCTTCTTCACGCCTTTTCTCTTCGGGGGTTTTGGTTATTTTTGCGGTAGTATTTCCGAGAGGGACGATACCCTCCTCGTCCAGTCCACGCTTGGCTCTTGCCTTCTCCTCCTTGAGGATACGTGACATTTCTTTTTTATCGGCTTTTATGATGAGCTTAGCCAACTTTTCCTTGCACTTGTCGCAGGTGATCTCCTTGAGGTCTGTCATAGTGTTTCCTCTGCGGTATTTTGTCACATTCTCAGGCCTGAGCAGATTGATGCCGCATCCTGTTTTCTTTTCATCGCAAGTGCCGTGTACTTCATCATTGAACGAAGCTGTTACGAGTGTAATATCCATAAAAGTCTCCATCCCTCACCGATGAGGCGAGTTCCGCTTTACGGCTGCGGCCGCCGATTTCCCAAGATCCACGCAACTGTTATATGCAGCCTTGGTGATATTAGGAGAGGGACATGGCTGCGCTTCATGCGGGACATATAAATGTACATATATTATACCCCAAACAGGAGAAAAAATCAACACTTTCTTAAAAATTCCCTTGAAATATTATACGATTTTTAAAATTTTGGGAGAAAATAACAAATCGTTATCTCGTTTTTTGTCCATATTTACATCCTTAAAATAAGCTTAAAATAATCTTAAGTTACCGGTTGTCAAGTCGGCTGGATTGGTTTCAAAAATTGCTATAATTATACAATAGAGTTGACAAAATATTATATGAATGGTATACTATTGTATAGTATAAGTGAACAATATATGAATGGCTGATATATAAATAGAAATGATCGCAGAAGCGTGCAGGGGAAAGAAAGGGTCTCCGGTCAGCATATTCTGTTCGCTAATATTAATCTATTGTATTACGGAGGACATTATGAAACGATTCTACAGGCGTACTGCGGCTGGCATCATGAGTCTTGCACTGGCTCTCACTTCAGCCGGCTTCAACGCAGCCCCGACCGCAGAGGCTGCTGCCCAGGGCGTGACCATAAACGAGGTCTGCCCGAAGAACACGATCTACCCTGGTCCGGACGGCGGCTTATACGACTATGTGGAGCTCTACAACAGCTCCGGAAGCTCAGTTGATATCAGCGGCTGGGGACTCAGCGACAAGGAAACAAAGCCCTATCGCTATATCTTCCCTTCCGGAACGATCATCGATGCAGGTCAGTATCTGACGGTATTCTGCGACGGAACAGCAGGCGAGACAAACCCGGCTATCGTTCCCTTTGGCCTTTCCACTTCGGGAGAGACACTTACACTGACAGACACATCAGGCAATACTATCAGCACTGTCACATTTGAATCACTTGCCTCTGATACCTCATACGGTCAGTATCCCGACGGAAGCGGAGAGTATTTCACCCTGAAAACTACTCCTAACGCTGCAAATGCTGCTCCTGAGAGCTCAAATGCAGTAAGACTGCCTGAGTTTTCAGCAGAGAGCGGATTCTACGGAAGTGAGTTCCAGCTCACTATCAATGCGCCGCAGGGCACAACGGTATACTATACAACAGACGGAAGCGATCCTACAACAGCTTCCGAGAGATACTCCGGAGCTATCCGTGTGTACGATAAAACTGATGAGCCCAATGTCTACAGCGCACGCACAGATATAAGTGCAGACAATGTAACTGCTCCGGCAAACAATGTGGACAAGGCAATGATCGTAAGAGCTGTTGCGGTTGACGGACAGGGCAGAGTGAGCGATATAGTCACAAAGACTTATTTCGTCGGAACTACCAACGGTTCCTACTACAAGAATATGAAGGTCATTTCCCTCGTTACCGATCCTGATAATCTTTTTGATTATGAGAAAGGCATCTACGTAAAGGGCAAGATCTATGACGATAAATACGGTACACAGACTCCCGGAAATCCTGGAATTCCAGGCAACCCCGGAAATCCCGGCGGTCAGCAGGATCCCGGCGGACAGGAGAACCCCGGAGGCCAGCAGAATCCCGGAGGTCCCGGCAATTGGGGCAACTGGGGCAATATCGGAGACTGGGGCGACTTCGGTGACTGGGGCATAGGCGTCGTTAATTCGTGGGAAAGAGAAGCCAACTATACCCAGCATGGCCGTGAATGGGAGAGACCTGCATCCATTGAGGTGTTCGATAATGGTCAGAGCGTTCTCGCTCAGAATGTTGGTATCCGTATAAAGGGCGCTGCTTCAAGAAATACTCCGCAGAAGAGCTTCAACCTCTATGCACGTATGGACTACGGCAAGGGCGAGTTTGAGTACGATTTCTTTGACGGAAGAGCTGCCAAGGCGAAGAACGGCAAGACTATAAAGAAGTATGAAGGCGTTACTATCCGTAACGGCGGAAATGATAACGGAGGAATGTTCTTCCGTGATTCAGTGAACCAGAGACTTGTTGCCGACAGAAATATGGCTGTTGAGGCTACAAGCGAGTGTATGGTATTCATCGACGGCGAATTCTGGGGCATCTATCAGCTCATCGAAAGAGTCAGCGATGACTACATAAACAGCCACTACGGCATAAAGAAGAGCGATGCTGTTATTGTCAAGAATGGTGAGCTCGAAGAGGGCACAGATCAGGATCTCCAGGACTGGAACCAGCTTGCCCAGACCTATGCTTCCGCTGATATGAGCAGTGACCAGATGTATGAACAGCTCTGTGAAAAGCTGGATATACAGAGCTATATCGATTATTTTGCAGCTCAGATCTACTGGAACAATGCTGACTGGCCGCAGAACAACTATGCAGTATGGCGTACAGCATCCGTTGATGAGACAAATCCTTATGCAGACGGAAAGTGGAGGATGTTCCTCTTCGATACAGAGTATTCCACAGGCTTGTACAATATGAATACAGGTGCAGGGGACAATGCCTTTACACGTATCCAGCGAAACAGCGACAACGAGAGCAGGATGTTCATCAATCTGCTGAAGAACCAGAAGTTCCGTGAGCAGTTCAACCTTACCATGATGGACCTTATTAATTACAATTTCGACAACGAAAAGGCTCAGGCTGTCATAGACTATTTCGACCAGAATTTCCGCCAGCAGATACTTGATACATTTGAGCGCTACAGCATAGGCAAGTCCTCATTCGGCGGCGGAAGCCCTGAGCAGACCTACACCAGCGCCCTGAGGACTGTGCAGAATTTCTACAGCCAGCGTGCTCAGAATATCCAGCAGCATATGAGACAGGCTACATCACTTACCGGAAACACCAATACTCTCACTGTCAATAATCAGACTGACAAGGGCGTGGTGAAGGTGAATACAATAAAGCTTACTGACAACGATCAGAAGTATTCAGGCCAGTACTATGATGAGCAGACTATGACGATATCTGCTGAGCCTAAGGAAGGCTACAAGTTCAAGACCTGGGATATAAGCGGCGGAGACCTTGCCGGTATCGATACAAAGTCCTCTGTTATCTCGTTCAAGCTCTCGTCTGATGTGAATGTTACCGCTGTATATGAGGCCGATAACGGAAGCGATATCATAACAACGACTACCACCACAACTTCATCATCTGCAACTACAACTACCACTACGACAACTCCTCCTGATACTGACAGAGTATGGGGAGATGCTGACTGCGACGGCGTAGTAAAGATGAACGATGCAGTTCTTATCATGCAGTCTATCTCAAATGCAGATAAATACGGTGTGGATTCCAATGAAAAGGGACATATCACAGCAGAGGGACAGAAGAATGCCAACGTCTATGAGAACTCTACCAGCGGAGTTACTCCTCAGGATGCACTGTATATACAGAAATGGCTCCTGAATATGTTCCCGTCACTTGATCCCAAGGACTTCAGACCGTTGTAATTCCACAAAAATAAACGCTTGAGCGTGATGATCGCTCGGCGGTATATATGTCAGTTATTGAGGAGGCTCTTCTGAAAAAAGTGCCTCCTCAAGCTTTATACTTTGATCTTCCGTTGTGATTAAGTAGTGCTCAGGCATTTCTTTTGTTAAATCCGCATATGGAGCCAGAGTAAAATTTGTACAATAAACGAATTAAAAAAAACTGAAAAATTGTGTATTATAATAAGTGGAACAACCATTGACAACCATAAAAAGAAAGAAGGAATGAAGATGATTTTAAGAAAAATGAGCATATTCCTGATCGTTTCATCAATGGTATGCGGAGCTGCGGCCTGTGGGAGCAAGGGCTCTTCAAGCTCAGAAGAGAAGGCTGTTGAGATTGAAGAGGCGGTAGGAGCTGAGTCCGGCGATGCTTTCCTCTACATAAACGAGGCGCAGGGCTGGATACAGTATGCGGGAAAAAAGGATGATCCTGCTCATACCATGCTTTCATACGATGCAGGAGTTCCTCATATCAACGGCAGCGGAAGTTATACTGTAAGCGTAAATGCTGATACCAACGGATTCCGTATTGATACTGCGGGAGATGCTGAAGATGACAGTATAAAGCCAAGCGGACTGATGTTTGCGGCAGTTGTCATAAAGGACGGCAAGCAGCTTTATCCTGATGCAGTTATAACCATAGACGCTATCCGTGTGGACGGAAACGAGATCACTATGAAGTCGAAGAATTATACATCCTCTGATGACGGAGTGGAGCTGCGCTCGAACATCTACAATACGTGGGTAGGCGGTATTCCGGACGATGCGGTTTCTGTAAACGGTAAGGTCGCAGTGGATGACAGCAGTTATTCTCCGTGTATAGTGGATGCCGGCGATTTTAAGGAATGGACAAAGGTGGAGGTTGATTTCACAGTGTCTGGTATCTGAATAGATGTACCGGCTGCATGAGCAATACAAGAAATCACCATTTTTTCATATAATTTCTTCCGATTTTTTTACCTGATCTCAAGCCTGTACAATGCTTTTGCGTTGTATGGGCACTTTTTTCTGATCCCTTATGGAGGGCACTGCGGAGCTCTCCGGAAGGAGGAAAAAGCGTGGAGATAATCGCAAACGGGAAGAATATCCCAACATACGAGTTCGGCGACCTTTTCATACAGGGAGAAAAGCTTGCCGACACTATAGTTTTTGTGGTTGATCGTATACATAATGGATACGATCTTGCGGATCATTCCTTTGTCATAAGCGGAGTGACCGCCGCCGGTTACTGGGCGGTACAGGCTCTTGAGAAGGAAGTGGAAACTGAAAAGATCAAGCTGATATGGCCTGTATCAGCCGATTTCACAGCCGATGCCGGACAGCTTGAGCTGTGCATGACTGCCTCGCCGGAGTACGGAGAGATCACCCATGTGATAAGGTATGCTATGCAGCCTGTGAACGTCAGACCTTTCCCAGTGGGAAGAGAAAGACCGGAGCCGGAGGAGTGATATACTATTTAAAAGAGCCACAGGGAAGAAGAGACTTCCTTGCGGTTCTTTTTTTGTGCATTTTTACAGCCCTTGTTTCTGGTTTTATAGTAAAAATCATATATGTATATGGCAAAAATATGATAATTGGACAAGGCAGTTTTTGTCAGTGACGGCAAAATGCCTAAAACGGGGGTAAGTGTTTTGCTGTACTTAACAATTCTTTAAAAAAACAGAAAAAATCTGCGCTTAAATGTTGCAATTTAAAGTTGAGTGTGATATAATATTTGTATAAGTTTAACAATCGGTAGCATTGGGACATCAATGCTCCTATTGTGCTGTCTTGAAATTTGATTTTTGTAGAATTATTTTTTCATTTTTAAGACTGCAAATTACATTATGTATAATGCTTGGTAAATATTACTAAAAATGGCGGTGTGATTTAAGTCAAAAAAGAGATTGAAAAGTAACATATAAAATGATATAATTATAATGTTAAGACAGTGTGAACGAATAGCAAAAGCAATATTAATGGAGGTGGTTTCATGAAGAGTTTTTCCTATGTAGCCCAGGACGCTAAGAATCAACAGGTCAAGGGTATGATCAATGCGGAAAACGAGCAGGAATTCTTAAAGAAAATTAAGGAAAAAGGCTTGTACGTCAAAGATTACAAGGAAAGCGATTCAACCGAGTCAAAATCATTGTACAAGTTCAAAACCAAGGATCTGGCATTCTGCTGCCGTCAGCTCAGCGCTATGCTTACCTCTGGTCTTACACTTGTAAAATCGATCGACATTCTCACCAAGGAACAGGAAAACGAAAAAGCAAGAGCTATCTGGCAGGATATCTACGAGAACGTTCAGAAGGGTGAATCTTTCTCCTCAGCTCTCGAAATGCACGAGGGTTCTTTCCCGGACTTCCTGATCTCAATGGTAGGCGCAGGCGAGACCAGTGGTTCGCTGGATATCATCATGCAGCGTATGTCAGATCATTATCAGAAGGAAAATAAACTGAAAAATACCATCAAGGGCGCTATGATCTACCCGATCATCCTCCTGGTGCTCTGTATTGCGATCGTTATCTTCCTCTTTACGTTCATCATGCCGACATTCATTGAAATGTATGAAGATCCGTCAACAATGCCGCCTCTTACAAAGGTTATGAAGGGCATAAGTGACTTCCTGAGAACGAAATGGTATCTGCTCATAGGAATTATCGTAGCACTCGTATTCGGACTCAAATATGCTCTTAAATCACCGAGCTTCCGACTTAAATTCGACAGGCTGCTTGTTAAGGGCCCGGGCTTCGGTCCTCTTATCACCAAGATCTATACCGGACGTTTTGCACGTACCCTCTCTTCACTCTACTCCAGTGGTATCCCCATGGTAGAGAGCCTTGAAAGAGCATCTGCTATCCTCGGTAACTCCTACATCGATGAGAAGTTCATCGACGTTGTAGACGAGGTAAAACAGGGTGAATCGATCTCAGCAGCTATTACAAGAACAGAGATCTTCGAGCCGATGTTCACATCAGTACTTTACGTTGGTGAAGAGTCTGGTGCGCTGGATTCGATCCTTGAAAAGACTTCAGAATACTATGAAGATGAATCAGAGTCAGCTGTTCAGCGTCTCGTAAGTATCATCGGGCCTGTGCTCCTTATCTTCATGGGTATCATCATAGGTCTCGTAGTCTGCGGTATTTACCCGGCACTCTATGGTGCATTTGAAGGTATCGAAAACGAATAAAACGGAAAGGTGGAAAGATAAATGCTTTCATTTGATATTACCGATAGAAATATACGTGTCGTTAAGGGAACAGAAAGCAACGGCAAGATCAAGATCAGTTCCGCTGCAAACCTTAATGTAGAAGAAAACCTTATAGTAAACGGCCATGTTAAGGATGTCCCCAATGTGGCTACATTCATCAACGCAGTTCTTAAAACACATAAAATGCCCGATAAGGAGGCTATCGTATCGATCTCCTCCAACCTTACAATATTCAAGGAAATGAATGTTGCAAAGGTAAAGACACAGGATCTTCAGAAGGTAGTTAAGCAGCAGATGCAGGCTGAGCTCAATCTGGACGATTCCTACAGCGTATCCTACATCATCGTAGGCGATGCTGAGAACACAGAGGGCGGCGAGCCTGCTTACAGAATCCTCGCTACAGCTTGTCCTTTTGAGATCGTAAACAGCTACAGAGAAGTGTTCAAGCTCCTCGGTATCTCACTGAGATCAGTTATGATCGGTTGTAACTGTATTACAAAGGTTCTTCTTGCTGATACAAAGATCAGATCAAAGATGCCTCTCCTTGCAGTACAGATCGATAACAACTTCATCTCACTCAACCTCTATGAGCAGGGCTCACTTTCATTCTCACGTTTTGCCTCCATCGATGCCGCAGACTACGGCTACTCCGATGACTACGTTTTCGAGGCGGTTAACGAGAATATCTTCCGTATGTTACAGTTCCACAGAAGCCGTAACACCGGTGAGACCATCGAGAACGTTATCTTCTACGGAGATACACACGAGTACGTAAGACTTACAGATGAACTTGAAAAGCTTGACCTTAAGACCAGCCTTATCAACGTTCCTCCGCAGATCCACGGACACGAAAACCTTGAGTTCTCTCTCTACGCTAACGCTATCGGCGCTATGTTCAAGAGAAACAAGGACACTGAGAAGATCAACCTCCTCGAAACAGACCTTGGCTCTATCGTAAGAAGCAAGGTAAAGAACGACAACTCAGGAAATATCATTCTCCTCGGAGCTCTCGCTGCTGCTGTCCTTATTGTTGGCGGTATGTATGCAGGCTTCACACTTAAAAATAAGAGTATCGAGAAGGATATCAATGAGGCTCAGGACTTCATCGACAGCCCGACCACAAAGCAGAAGCTCGATAATATAACAGCGCTTGAATTCAAAAGAGATCAGGCAATCGCATATCAGACACAGGTCCAGAATGCAAGAGCTGCTTATGATTCACAGCCTGTTATCTTAGGCAGAAAGTTTGACGTTCTCCGTGATACCGCTGCCGAAGTTTGGGAGAAGGTTTACGGTGAGAAGGCAAATGGCGTTATTGAGTGGCATGGCTATCAGAACGGTGTGCTCAATTTCGACCTCTACTTAGATACCGTTGACGTAGAGAAGAATAAGGATTATGCTAAGAAATTCCCGGCTGAGTACGTTGAGACACTTCTTAAACTCAAGGAAGATGACGGAAAGCCTACCTTTAGGAAGGCCATCTACACAGGTTATGCTGTAGAAAAGGCAACAGTTGATGCTGATAATCCTAATGAGAAGGGCAAAGATCAGCTCCACCTTACGCTTGATATCGAAGTAAACGGCGAACACAGCGCTGCCGCTGATATCTTTGCAGCTGAAGATGAGGCAAAGAAGAAAGTGGAAGAGAGCGCTAACTAAGGGAGGTTGAGTTGAAATGAAATTAAATTACAGAGACAAGGTTATCCTTGGTATAGTTCTTGCTTTATTCATAATCATCGGCGGTTATATCGGACTTGTCAAGCCGAAGAGAGCTGTTATAAAGGATAATAAGGAAAAGCGTACAGAGGTTCAGGACGAACAGGACAGGATCGAGAGACGTATTGCTACAGGCACACAGCTTGAAAAGGACATCGAGGATGCACAGAAAAAGGCCGAAGATCTCGGAAGTATCTTCGTTGAGAAGAGCGACATCGATAAGACAACACTCCTTGATAAGTTCATGCAGGACTATGCAAATGAGTGTAAGGTCGAGGTTATCGATCTTAAGGTGGACGATGTTGCAGCAAATGCACTTGCATATTACTACAAGCCTTATGTAGAAGTTGCTACAGCACTTCGTGAGAGCGCAGATATCAACGGAACTCTTCAGGAGCAGGTTGCAGAGGACAGCAAGGAAACAGTTGCTGTTGAGGGCAGAAATGTTGAGACTATCATATCAACAAGATATGGTATCGAGGTTATCGGCGAAAAGCAGAACGTATGGAAGTACATGGACATGATCGCTGATGAGGACGAAGCTGTTCTGATCACTTCAATCAGCTTTGAGAAGTACAACACAGAAGATGACCAGAATAAGCCGGCTGCTCAGAACAACGATCAGCAGCAGGGACAGAATAATCAGCAGAATGGCGAAAAGAGAGAGAATCTCGAAGACGATACGGTTATTAAATCATCGATCGTAGTTCATCTCTATTCTATTTACAATATGGAGAAACCTGTATTTAACGACTAATCGCACTATCCGTAGCAGTTATTGAGAGATGATAACCAGAAAGGCGGTTAAGAAAAATGAAAACTGAGAAAAAAAGGACCTTGAAAGGTTCTGTACTGTTTACAGTTGTCTCAGTTCTGGCGCTGATGATCATTTTCATGACAAGTGCGCTGGCACTGGCTTCAGCCGCAAACAGACGAGCTCACAAATCTTACTCGGCATCTCAGGCTTCGTATACCGCCCGTGCTGCAATCGATAGTATCCTCGCAGCGGTGGGAACGGATAACGAATTTGCAAATGCAGTTGCCAGAATTACTGAAGGCGGAAGCATCAGCGTTGACGTTGGTATCAATGAGCCTTCGCTCGGTAAGATAACAAATGCAAAGATCTCATACGACGGCACAGTTTACATCTTCGATCCAGTGAAGATGCAGTGGGCCGAGAAAAACAGACTTCTTATCAGCGCTGACGTAACACTCGGCGGTGAAACACAAAGCATAACTTCACACGTAATACAGGATCCCGTCGTTAAATCTGACGACGGACCTGGTTACCTTACAATGGGCGGCACAAGCCCTAACGGAAACGGCGGTACCGTTCTCGGTGGTTCCTATATCGGAATGGGTATAGGTGTACCATACGATAAGACAGATTTGACTAAAGGAAATAAATCTTGGAACGATGGTATCACATACTTCAAGTATAAGGAAGGCGATCCCTATCCGACAATACTGGAGGATCATGAGTACCGCACAGGTATAACCTACACTCCTAAGGATCAGAACAAGCAGGAAGCTCCTATAGTTATTAATGGTAACTATAAGATAATGACTGAAATGGCTTTGTACTACACTCAGAAGGCTAAGGGCGCTGCTATCTGGGGCGATGTAACTTTCCCGAATAACGGACGCTTCTATACAGAATTTTCAGATGGCTTAAAGAAGGTCGCAAACGGCGGACTTAAGTTCACTGAGATACCTTTCCTTTATGTAGATGGCGATTTCCAGCTTTCATCTTCAGATGATTGTATCATAGGAAGTAAGGACGGAAGCATTCCTTTCAATCTCTTTGCCGGAACTATCCACACAAAGCAGAACAGTAATGCTATCATCAATTCAAGTGTATACCTCATGGATCGTGGCGGAGAATCTGAGCTTCAGATGGGCAAAAGTACATTTGGTACATGGGTAAATTCCGTATACACAGGAAGTGCTGCATACAACAAGACAGCAGGCTTCTATTCAAGAGGAAGCATAAAATTCACAGGCGACGGCCCATTAGTTGTCAACGGCTGCATCAGAGTTGAGGAGAACCTCACTATCAACCCACAGATGACTGTTAACGGCAACATTGCTGTTGGCGGCACACTGGATTTCAAGACAAACCAGTTCGAGCTTGGCGGAGGTTATACGATCTACGCAAGAAATGTTACAGGTACAGGCGTAACTGTTAATAATGCAGGCGGCCTTAACCCCGGATATACTCAGGGCAACCTTAACTACGTTCTGGGTAAGGATGTTTCTTATGTGAATATAGATAATGAAATGGATCATGCAGATTATGCATGGCTCCTTCCTGAGGTTCTTGATGCACATACAGGAACACCTGTAGCCGGAGGAAATGCTATTGACTTCGGTGGCGAAGTTCTGACAGAATTCTTTGATGAAAATAGTTTTGACGGAACTCCGACTGATGATGCAGGCACAAATATCACAAAGGTCTACAAGGCCAATGTATATCTGAAGAATGGCAAGGAAGTTCCAGCTTCTGAGGCATTGAACTCTGCTAAGTCATGGACATACAAGGGCGAAAGCGGCACAATAACTATCAAGCCTATAGAAGACTTCTATAAGGACATTAAGGAGCCTATCTATCCTGAAAATGCAACAAGAGAAACTCTCATGGGCGTTTCTGGTCCTGTAAAGGGAACAGAAGGCCATATCGCAAAGCAGGCTGCTCCTACTGAGGTAAACAACAAGGTTTACACATCAGCAAGTCTCGTCGGAAATGTAACAGAGAGCTGTACACTTACAGGTCCATGGGCAAAAACTGTTACAGTAAGAACAACGGGTAAGGACATCTGCGTTCTTCTCGATGACGTTACATTCGACAATCCGGAAACACCCGGCGCTGCTCGTATCTATGTTGATGAATCAGCAGGCGGACACGTTTACTTCTACTTTGCAGGCAAGGTCGTATCTACCTACAGCAATCCTGCTGAGGTCGAGAAGACAAAACTCTTCGATACTGTTAAGGATCTTATGACAAAGTGGGGAATCGAAGATAATATCGATAAGCCAAGTCCGGAGATACCTGCATCAAGCACACTGACCATAGGAATGAACGGCAGCTATAATAAGGAAAAGGGCGATGGCTTTACAGCATCCGGAAACGAGATCAATATCACAGGAAGTACAAAGATCGAGTGCGGTGCTGGTGAGTGCTGGCTCAGCGGTACAACTGTTCATATCTATCCGAAGTCAAGCGGAACGACCTGGGTTCACCTTAAGGGCGTAAAGGCAAGAAACAACTGTAAGTTCATCATTCATGACCTGGATCCGAGCAACGGTAAGCAGCTCGGCGGAGTTATCAACTTCTATATTGAAGGCGAGAACAATCTTGATAATACCCCGATCTATACAGAGTCATTCGATAAGGCAGCAAAATCAGGAAAGACTTATCAGATAGTTTCTGACCCGAGCAATAAGGCGCTTTATACTGACAAGGTACCTGAGGAAAATACAATCCCTGCACCAAATGTAAATCTCTATTCTAAGATAGACGATCCTACAGCAACTATCAAGGCACAGAACGGATTCTTTATCACAGCTTATATACGTGTTCCGTATATGACTTGTGATGTAAGCAACTTCGGCGGCTTCTATGATGACTTTATGCTCAACCGTCTGTATTATGACGGCGTAAAGCTTGGCACAATGAACACTAACCCCGGAAACGGCGAAGGTAAGAAGTGTGAGCGTCTTGGTATCGTTGGATGCTTCAACGTTTATGACTATCCTTCACAGAATGACTGGACTCTGCTTTACATAAAGCAGGACGGTTCAAACGGCGGAAGCGGTGTTAAATCCGCAGATGGTGCACATACTTATGCAGTTGTTGATTATCTCGGCTATTAAGGAGGAATGACACATGAAAAAAAGAAAAAAGAAGCTTCGTGGCATGACTCTCGTTGAAGTTATAATCGCAATATTAGTATTCGCATTGCTCGGAATGGTTCTTATGGGTGTCGGTAATGCTACCGACGCTCATCAGAAATCAGCCCGCAAGTATAACCAGAAGGTTAACGACGAGGGCCCGATCGCTGAAGCACAGCATGATGCAAATGCCATCCTTATCAATAAGGATTACACGATCAAAGTTGGTCAGAGCGGCGGAACCCCTGTAGAGGTTCACGGTAAGATGTACAGCGTTGAAGATCCTAAAGTCGATGAGTCAGGAAACATCGTTTACGATGCAGACGGAAATGTAGTTCCTGATCCGAATAACGACAGCGGTCATTTCAAGTTCATCGAGATCCAGAAACCAACAGAGGCTGCAACTGCTGCACCGACCACAACCGGTCCGACAACGTAAGGGGGCGGTCTGATGAAGAACAAGAAAACTTTAAAGGGCTTTACCCTTATCGAACTCATAATCGTCATGGCGATTTTTGGTATCATTATGGTAGGAACGATGAGTATCATCAATCCTGTCAATAAGATCATCAAGAACGCTTCGCTGCAGGAAGCAAATTCAGCAGCAGTTGACAATATGAAGCGCTATTTTGAAGGTACACTGAGATATGCAGACGCTATCGAAGTATTCTCCGGCGATCTGGTTGACCTTGACGGTCATAAGGTCGTTGACGAGAAGAAGGCAGTGGAAAACTTCATTACAAACCACTATAACAACAGAACTAACCCCGGTACCGAGGATCCGCTTACTGGTAAAGTCAGAATGCTCAAGGTCGATAACGGTAACGGCGGTAAGGTATCAGAGTATGAGTATGACTTCACAGCAGGTTATGCTGCATATAAGTGGGCTAACAAGAACAAGGTAATGACTAAGGACGCTTACGGAAACGATGTTCAGGAGTATACCAAGGAGCCTTGTACAGTTGAACTCGTTAAGAAGGATGACACCGTTATCAACCCTGTCTACTATGAGAACTACAGCTTCTACTTTATTCCTGGCTATAACAAGCAGACAAACGTTTCTGATACTTCGATCATAAACTCAGCTCTTGATGCATCAGGTTCAACTGTATTTAATGCTTCAAAGGATAAGACAGATGTTTATTATGCAACTGTTGAGCCGGTTGATTCTTCAGTTTCACCTTACAAATTCAACAGAGACCTGTTCTCACTCAGCGTTATGACTTATAAGAAGGATAACGCTATGGGTAACACAAAGTCCATTGATGCTACAAAGGAATATGACTATTCAGGTCTTCTGTTCAAGTCTCCTTTCGCTCTGACAAATATCAATGCTTCACTTGTAAACATCAATTCTTCTTTCAGCAGCGATAAGTACGGCCCTATCAGATGGGACGGCGAGACCAACGAGGGTAATTATAATCCTCTCAAAATGGTCGATATCGCAACTCCAACAGACGGTAAGTGGGATTATGAACAGATAAACGCACAGGAAGCAAGACTCATCAATCAGCGTTACTGCGGATATGATGCACAGCCTGGCCAGTGCCTCTACTTCATCTACACACTTCCGGACATGAAATAAAATAAAAAAACAGGCAGCAGTTCAAATGCTGCTGCCTGTAATTTATTTTTGCTATTCAAACTTCATGAGACCAAGATACCAATCGGCTATCCTTTCTCCCCAGAGAAGTCCGATAGCGATCCCGATGGAAAGGAACGGTCCGAAGGCAAATTTCGATTCCTTGGTCACTATCTTGTTTATCATGCCGCCGATAGCTGCGGCAACCAATCCTATCAGTGTTGAAACGATAATAACACGAGTTCCTACAACAGCTCCGGCTGCCACCATGAGAAGTGTGTCGCCGAGCTCAATAGCACGGAAGTCCTCGCCGCATTTCTTCTTGATGATCGGCCTGCTGACTTCACCTATTATAAAGAAGGGAACGCTTATGACAAGTGCTCCGATAATGTGGCTCTTTATGGATACACAGCCATCTGCAAAAAGATGCATCGGAACGGCACAGAGAAAGATTATAGCAAGTATCCTCAGATCGATCTCCATTGTGTCCCAGTCCATGAAAGCTACTACAATGAGCAGTGACATGAGCAGACAGGTTATTATGGCTTTAGCATTGATATCAAGTACCCAGAACGTAAGCACGAAAAGTATTCCGTTGAGACTTTCAACAATGGGGTAGCGTGCAGAGATCTTTTCACCGCAGTTGTGGCATTTTCCACGGAGCATCAGCCAGCTGAATACAGGGATGAGATCAATGGGCCTGATCTTAGTGCCGCAGGTCATACAGTGCGATGACCGCTTTACGAGTGACTCACCTTTTGGCACTCTCAGGATAACTACGTTGAGGAAGCTTCCGATACATATTCCAAGGAGAAAGATGAGTCCAAGAAAAATGAATCTGAAGGAATTGCTGGTAAATTCGTCATGGAGCATATTTTCAAAGTCCATCATGAGTTTTACCCTCCTTTAATAAAATTATAATGTAATATTTATATTATATCACATATGCCAAAAATTTCAAGTAAATTTTTATAAGCGGAGGTTTGTTATGAGAAACGAGAGAATTGGTGACTACTTAGTCAATCAGGGCCTGATCACAAGTGATCAGCTCCAGCAGGTTCTTGCGGCACAGAAGGAGGCCGGAGGAACTAAGAAGTTCGGTGACGTTGTTGTCGAGCTGGGCTTTATGTCGGAGGTAAACTTCGCTAAGGCTCTCGCAGGAAATCTGAGAGTTCAGTACGTTGATCTCGATAGTATCGATATCAATACTGAGGCAGTTCAGATGGTTCCTGAGGCTCTGGCAAGAAAGCACACAGTAATCGCTATCAATGTTCAGGGTAAGCGTCTTACTGTTGCTACCAACGATCCTGTAAACTTCATAGTACTGGAAGATATCAAGGTATCCACAGGTATGGATACAGTTCCTGTACTGGCTACAACATCAGCCATCAATAAGGCCATCGGTAAGTGCTATTCAATGCAGAACGTTGACAGCGTGGTCGGTGAGCTTGCTGCAATGAATACTGACCTTGGTGCAATGGAAGACGATGAGTCCAAGGACAGAGTTGAAAATGCTCCTATCGTTAAGCTTGCTACTACTATTATAGAGAACGCTTACAGAGCAGACTCTACCGATATTCATATCGAGCCTTTCGAAAAGTACACAAGAATCCGTATCCGTGTTAACGGCGACCTTTTTGAGCTTATGAATATTTCAAGCGCAGTTCACAGCGCTCTTACTACACGTCTCAAGCTTATCAGCGGAATGAACATCGCTGAAAAGAGAATCCCGCAGGACGGACGTTTCTCACAGGTTGTTGACGGAACTACTCTTGATGTCCGTGTATCCTCACTTCCAATGGTACACGGTGAGAAGATAGTTATCCGAATCCTTTCAACAGGCCAGATCGCTCTTCGTAAGATCACAGACCTCGGTATGTCAGACTACAACTACCAGCTCTTTGAATCAATGCTTCGAGTTCCACAGGGCGTTATCCTTGTTACAGGACCTACCGGTTCAGGTAAAACAACTACACTTTACGCTGCTCTCGGTGAGATCGCAAAGCCTAACGTTAACGTTGTTACCGTTGAGGACCCTGTCGAAAAAGCTATCGATGGAATCAATCAGTGTCAGGTTAACCAGAAGGCCGGCATGACTTTCGCCGCAGCCCTTCGTTCAATCCTCCGTCAGGACCCTGATATCGTCATGGTCGGAGAGATGCGTGACTCGGAGACCGCAGATATCGGTATCCGTGCCGCTATCACCGGACACCTTGTTCTTTCAACACTTCATACAAATGACGCCGCTTCAACCGTTGTACGTCTTGTTGATATGGGAGTTGCTCCATACATGGTCGCTACATCACTTATCGGTGTTATCGCACAGCGACTTGTTAAGGTTCTCTGCCCTGAGTGTAAGACACCAAGAATGTCCACTGAGGAAGAAAATGAACTCATGCAGGTACCTCATTCTATACAGATATTTGAGCCATGCGGATGTCAGGCCTGCAATAATACAGGTTACAAGGGAAGAACCGCTATCCACGAGATCATCCACTGTAACACAGCTGTATCAAGTATCATAGCCTCTAACGGATCCAAGGAAGAGATCGAGGCTGCTGCTAAGGCAAACGGAACAAAGCTCCTTCGTGATAACGTTTCAGAGCTCGTTCAGGCCGGCCAGACTTCAATAGCTGAGCTTATCAGAACAACATACACTGTATAATTTTTAGGGAGGACTTTAGCAATGGGTGTTATAGAAATTCATAGAATACTGGATGAGGTTCGTCTTCTCGGATGCTCAGACCTTCATTTCACAGACAGGATCGCTCCTGTAGTTCGTCTTAACGGTACTCTCAGAACTATGCGTTCGCAGTATCCTGAAATGGACGAGGAGGAAATACTCGACATCGTTCACCAGATGACAAACGATGCTCAGCAGACAAGTATCAACAACCATCACGATACCGACTTCTCGTTCCAGACAAGAAGCGGCTACCGTCACCGTGTTAACGTATACTTCCAGAAGGGCAAGCCTGCTATCGCTATCCGTCTTCTGAGAAACGATATCCCTACTCTTGAGGATCTCGGACTTCCTCCGATACTTGCAGATTTCGCTATGCGTCCTCGTGGACTCGTTCTCGTAACAGGTCCTACCGGTTCAGGTAAGTCTACAACCCTTGCAGGTATGATCGACTTCGTTAACCTGAACAGAAGTGCTCACGTAATCACTGTTGAGGATCCTATCGAGTACGTTCACGAGCATAAGAGATGTATGGTAAACCAGCGTGAGATCGGTGACGACGTTCCCGACTTCGCTCTCGCACTCCGTGCTGCTCTTCGTGAGGACCCGGATGTAATCCTCGTAGGAGAAATGCGTGACTTCGAGACTATCCAGGCTGCTGTAACCGCTGCCGAGACCGGACACCTCGTAATGTCAACACTTCATACAACATCTGCCGCTGATACTATCAACCGTATCATCGACGTTTATCCAGAGCACCAGCAGCAGCAGATCAGAACTCAGCTCGCTAACAACCTGGTAGGCGTTATCTCTCAGACACTTATCCCCAAGAAGGACGGTACAGGACGTATCGCCTGCATGGAGATCCTTAACGTAACCGACGCTATCTCAGCTATGATCCGTGATAACAAGATCCATCTTATCCAGTCTGCTATCCAGACCGGTAAGCAGCAGGGCATGATGTCCCTCGACCAGGAGCTTGCAAGACTTACTGCTAAGAATGTCATCGGTGAAGTTGACGCTATCGAGAAGTGTCAGGATAAGCAGGAGTACTACAGATTCCTCAGCCAGTTCGGCGGCTCACCTACAGGCGGCATGAACGTATAATAAAGTTACTGAAGAGCAGACTTTGGTCTGCTCTTTTTATATTATAATGTAGGAGATTTACTGCCGAAGGGGGGGCATATGAAAAATCAATGGGGAGAAATACCGATATTTTTGTGTCAGACTGTCAAGAATTTTCTATAAAAAACCTTTAAAAGCATCAAAAATTACCCTCAAAAATCAATATACGCAGAGTAATATAAAAATGACGGTATACGCATTGAAATATTAAAAACGTAAAAACAAAGCAAATGATTTTACTTATTCACAGAACGTTGTGCATTTTGACGGAAACATGAAAAAAAAAGTGCCTATTTACCGTTTCAATGTAAAAAATGCGTTTTTAGCCATTTTTTTTTAAGAAATCTGTTGACATTCTATGAATAAAGTGCTATACTATAATCACAGGGAAGGGAAAGGGAGACAACCTAAAGGGAGATCTCCGGAGCTGATCGAATCGAAGAGGTCAGGTCAGAACCCAAGGAAATCTACCAAGGGTATATATTCCCCGAACCAAAATAACGTGTGATGGTTAAAGGCCACACAAATTTTTAATAAGGAGGGTTTTCTTATGAAAACTACAAAGAAAGGTTTTACACTTATTGAGCTCATCGTTGTTATCGCTATCATCGGTGTTCTCGCAGCAATCCTCGTACCTGCAATGCTCGGTTACGTAAAGAAGTCCAAGATCTCTTCTGCTGATTCAGCTTCAAGCTCACTTGCTAAGGCTGGTTCATCCATGATGATGGATCTCGAGAACAAGGACAACCAGGATATTTCTGGTACATACTGGATCGATGGTACTTCAATCGGTGCTAAGGCTGCTGCTTTTGGTCAGGGTTGCCAGATCGATGCTAACGGCCAGGGCAAGGTTGCTGATTACGTAAAGAACTACTTCAGCGATATCTCAAAGTGTAAGCACGCTGGTATCTACTTCGTAGACGGTACAGCTGTTGGTGCATACGTTAACATAGACGGTACATACTACGGCACATATCCAGGCGGACTTATCACAGCTTCTGATTATAAGATCGGCGGCACAAAGCCTTCAAACAGCGATGTTAGAAATAAGGTAACTGCTAAGGTTTCTCAGACTTGATCGAGTTCAGTAAAACCTGAATCTAATTAACTTAATAAAAGGACCTCTCTCGAAAGAGAGAGGTTTTTTTTAAGGAGTTCAGATGAATAGGAACGGTGTAATAATTACAGGTATAGTTTGTGCCGCAGCAGGAATTGCTGTGGGTATGGGCACAATGTACGGCATACAGAAGAAAAAGATCGATTTTGCCAAAGAAAACAGCGTTCTCATGGAGGTACAGCAGATACTTGATGAGAACGGCAAAAAGCTCCCGGAGGGAGTTGATCCAAAAAAAGCTTCCGCTAAGGGGTATATGTCCCTTTTCGATATGTATACAGCCTATGTTGACAATGATGAAGAAGCGGAAGATTCCGAGAATAAGAAAATTGATGTCGAAGCTGAAATGATAAACGGAAATGTTCTTTTAGCTAAGATAAACGGCTTTGCAAGTGTAACAAGTATAAGCTTCAGCGAAAAGGTCGAGCCGCTCATACCAGATGCTTCCGGATTGATAATTGATCTGAGAAATAATGGCGGCGGCGAAATTGGTGAAGAAAATTTGATCTCCGATCTGTTTTTAAAGAGTGGAGTTGTACACTGCTTTATTGACAATGAGGATGACTATGACTTTGTGATGGGTGACAGTGGAAATGAGTACTCGCTGCCGATAGTTATTCTTGTCAATGGAAAAACTGCAAGCGCATCAGAGATGATGACGGCGCTGTTTATGCAGAACTATGAAAATGTGACCGTTGTTGGAACTCAGACCTTTGGAAAAGGAGTTTTCCAGGACATTCAGCCTTTGAGTAACGGCGACGAGATCAAATATACAAATGGCTATTACACAGTAGGGGATTGGGAATGCTATAACGAGATAGGTATCACCCCCGACATCGTTCTTGAAATGGACGAGTCGCTCATAGGGACCTTCGGCGATACACAGCTGAAAAAAGCCCTTGAATTACTTGGCTGATTGCACAATAACAGGTGCAGAAATTTGTGAGTAAAATGCTTAGATTTTTATTGACAAATTATGAATTGTTTGGTATAATGTAATTGAACATTTTAGTTGGAGGTGTTTACATGAAAACGAAGAGTAAAAAGGGCTTTACACTGGTCGAAATGATCATTGTAGTTACTATAATTGGTATATTAGTTGCGATCCTTATTCCTACATGGAGTTATTTTATAACACAGGCGAGGCTCAGTACACAGAATAACAATTCACGAGTTATATTTAATGCCGCTCAGAGTGAGTGCATAAAGTATAAGTTCAGAGACCGTGAGCTCAACAAGGAAATTGAAATGCTGGAGAAGAGGAAAACTAAAGAGACCGGCGAAAAACTTGCTGCTACAAATGCAAAGATAGAAGAAGATAAGGAAAAGCTTTATTTCGGTACAACCTCAGATGATTTCTATTATTACTGGGATGGAAAGAAAGGCTATGCCTGCGACGCTTCTCTTAACTCAGCCAATAAGAGTGCAGCTCTTGATGAGGCCTTTGGTAAGGCAGTGAATAACAAGGTTGAAACTCCTGAAGAGGTAGTTTACAAGATCCATATAAAGAACTATCAGGTTCTTTCAGTTGTTTGTGCTAAAAACGACAAGGATCGTACACTTGGTTCATATCCGGAGCAGCGTTCAAAGAAGAGTTCTACTGCTATAAAGGGCTTCTCATTTGCAGATGCTGAGCATACGGTAAAAACTCCTACTACATGACAAATAAGAAAATTCACATCCCTGCGAGTGCAGGGATGTTTTTTTGTATGTTGGTTTATATATAATGGTGGATTTTCAACACTTTGTATGGGAGAATGTGGAAAAGTTTGTAGTTGACAAACCCGAATAAAGGTGATATAATAATAAAGCTGTCGACGGAGGAGTCA
>ERZ795051.372-NODE-372-length-69152-cov-9.973052_pt1 | contig 69152 bp, 55 predicted proteins | sample MGYA00375135_ERZ795051 | MGnify/ENA primary metagenome ERZ795051 (study PRJEB30180, sample SAMN05720222) | activated sludge metagenome | isolation source: Anaerobic digester | place: Japan | collected 2015-05-26 ... | reverse complement strand
TTACACCTCTTATAATTAACTATCGGCAATACAACATTAATTATACATCATCATATTATGAAACACAAGTAAAATATTGTATAAACATTTATTATAATTTATTAACATCACTAAAAAATGTTGCTCTCAATATGAATTAATACTATAAGGACGGATAAGTTCTATCGATTTTTGCCTATATTGAGAGCGATCATGAATTTGTAATACTCATTTAATAAATAGCATAATCTGATAATACATTTATCCTGTAAAAATGAATTTTAGGAATGCATTATTTACTGTAATATTGTAGACTTTACTTCCAATATTTTGTATTGTACTATAACTGAATTATAGGTATGTATCGAAATGGGATATTATGACAAAACACCAGATTATCAATTAATGAAATAATAGAACTTTCTAATGAATTAAATACTATTCAGGGTTCAGATATACTACTTGAAAAAATTCTGTACAAGGCTCGCAAGTCAGTGAATGCAGATGCTGGCTCAATATACATTAAAGTTAATGATGAGCTTGTTTTCAGCCATGTCCAAAACGATACACTTTCAAGATACCTGCCCCATGGACAAAAACTGATTTACACAACATTCAGGATAAAAATCAACATGCGTTCTATCGCTGGTTTTGTTGCAGCAACCGGATTAATAGTAAATATTTCGAACGTAAACAATATTGCTCCCAATCTGCTATATAAATTTAACTCAACCTATGATGATATTTCGCATTATAAAACCACTTCGATGCTGACAGTTCCACTACAAACCATCAATGGAACTATCATTGGTATACTGCAGTTAATAAATGCAATAGATGCAAACACTAATATTATTCCTTTCACTAAAGAAGATGAACCGATTGTAATGCTCTTTGCAAATAATGCCAGTATTGTATTACAACGCGCACAATTGACTCGTGCATTACTACTGAGGATGATCAGAATGGCTGAATTGCGCGATCCTAAAGAAACAGCTTCCCATGTTAACAGAGTTGCGACCTATGCTATTGAAATCTATGAACGTTGGGCGAAACGATATAAACTAAATGAGAAAGAACTACTTAAACTATCTTCTTTGCAATAAGCAACTCAGCTATTTGTATAGCATTGAGTGCTGCACCTTTACGTATATTATCTGAAACCACCCACATATTAATGCCATTGGGGATTGATTCATCTTCGCGTATTCTTCCCACAAAAACATCATCTTTCCCTGCTGCATATATGGCAAGGGGATATTCATTCTTTGATGGATTATCAACAACAGTAATCCCTTTAGTTGCTTGTAATAATTCTCTTACTTCTATGGGTGTTATCTTTTTCTGGGTTTCAATATTTACTGATTCTGAATGTCCATAAAATACCGGCACGCGTACTGTCGTTGCTGTTACCTGTATAGAACTATCGCGCATAATCTTTTTAGTTTCGTTTACCATCTTCATCTCTTCTTTTGTATATCCATTATCCAGAAAGACATCGATATGCGGCAGTACATTAAACGCTATTTGATGAGGGTATACTTTGCGTTGAGAAATGGGAACGCCATTCATGATATCCTTTGTTTGAATCTCTAATTCTTCAATTGCTTTTAACCCAGTTCCTGAAACTGCCTGATAAGTGCTGACAACAATGCGTTTAATCTTTGCAACATCATGTATGGGTTTTAGCGCAACAACCATCTGTATAGTTGAGCAGTTGGGATTTGCTATTATTCCGTTGTGCCAGTCAACATCATCAGGATTAACCTCCGGTACAACCAGCGGCACATCCTTTTCCATCCGCCATGCTGAACTGTTGTCAATAACAATACATCCTGAGTCAGCAGCCTTACGTGCAACCTCACGGCTTATGGAAGCTCCTGCTGAAAAAAGTGCTATATCAAACCCCTTGAATGCATCATCTGTTACTGCTTCAACAGTTACTTTTTTATCATCAAAATCTATTGTTTTACCAACAGTTGTTTTACCTAAAAAACGAATAGTATTGATTGGAAAATTGCGTTGCAACAAAATTTTTCTAAATTCAATCCCTACGGCTCCTGTGGCGCCCAGAATAACAACATTATATTTCTTCATAGTGACCCCCCATCGAAATTAACGGTGTTTTGTATTGTTCATATATATCACTTTTTTTTGTCAATAATAACTTTTTTTAAAATAAAATTTTATCCCAATTGACATTTATTTTTTTTGCTGGTATTGTCGTCAAAAGTAACTATCGCCCATAAAATTTTGTTTTACAGTATACAATACCATGATAGTTTAGTACAGCAAAACATTATTAACGTCAATAGCAACGAGGTATGTATGAAAAATGCTTTAATTGTTGGTGCTACAGGTTTTGGCGGATTAGGTCTTATTGAAATTTTACTACGTCATAACGGTTTTAGAATAAAACAACTTATTGCTCGCAAGGATACGGGTAAAAAAATTTCAGAGGTTTTCCCTCACATGGAAGGCTTTTGTGATATGTATGTTCAATCTACTGAAGAGATTGATTATAATGATATTGACATAGCCTTTTTTTCAACTCCTGATAAAGCCGGTATGCAACTTATTCAATCATTTTACCAGAGAAATATTCCGGTCATTGATTTTAGCGGTGACTTCAGGTTTAATACTATTAATGATTACAACATCTATGCAAAAAATAAAGGTATGAACACAGAACATGCTGCACCTGATATTTTACCGCATGCTGTTTATGGATTGCCCGAAAAATACGCCGAAAAAATTAAAAAAGCAACAATTGTTGGCAATCCGGGTTGCTTTGCAATTGCAATGATACTGGGTTTGCTTCCTGCAGTTGAAGAAGGTATTATTGATTCAGAAACAATCATTTGTGATGGTAAAACAGGTGTTTCAGGTGCCGGCAAAAATCCTGGTGAGGCTAATTTTTATCCACAACGATATGAGGATGTAAATACCTATCGTGAAGGGTATCATCAACATATTGTAGAAGTTGAAAACATAGTGAATGCTCATGCTAAAAAGAAACATACAATTTTTTTTGTTCCACAAATTGTACCCTTGAACCGGGGTATTTTAGTTACCATTTATGCTGATGCGATAGTTACCATGGATAATGAAAAGCTGTATGATGTATATGCCCGCTATTATAAAGGCAAACCATTTATTCATATCACACAGCGTTCCTGCCATACTACCGACGTGCGCGGAACCAACCTGTGCCTCATACGACCTGCTATCGATAAAAGGACAGGAAAACTATTCATAACATCGGTTATCGATAATCTGGTAAAAGGGCAATCGGGCAATGCCGTACAAAATGCAAATATAATGATGGGATTTGATGAAACAGAAGGATTAATGGTTCCTGCATTTTATCCTTAAATATTATTCTTTTCCTGGAACCATAGGTACAAAACGTACATAGGTAATTACTTTTTGCGAATAGGTATTGCCATGCCGCACCATTTTAATTAATTCCTGGTTGTAATCACCTACTGGCGCTACAAGGATACCGCCATCTTCGCTGAGCTGATTTAACAATGCATCAGGTATTGTTGGTGGTGCTGCAGTAAGTATTATTACATCAAATGGTGCATGCTCTGGCCAGCCTTTATAGCCATCACCAATTTTGACTGTTACATTGTTATAACCCAATGATTTTAATCGTAACGCAGCCTGTTTACCCAGTGGTTCAACAATTTCAATAGTATATACCTCTTTTGCAAGCAATGATAATATTGCTGCCTGATACCCTGAACCAGTACCAATTTCCAGAACCTTCTCCGTTCCATCCAGTTCGCATAATTCAGTCATAAGGGCAACAATATATGGCTGGGATATTGTCTGCCCATAACCAATAGGTAATGGATGATCTTCATAAGCAGAAGACAGACTTAGTTCCGGAACAAATTTATGGCGCTCTACCTTTAGCATAGCCTGTAGTACTCGTTGATCAGTGACTCCACGAGCCTCAATCTGTTTTTTAACCATTAATTCCCGAAGCTGCTGCAATGATAATCCCCTTTCACCAGTAGAAATAGCATAAAATATTGATATAAAAGCTATGGCTAATGTGGCTATTATAAAAACAATGGATATGATTTGTAAATTCATTTTTTTATAACTCATAATAACCCATGTATACATTTATATTCATGGAAAACAGCTTTTCCGTTTGAATAATAATTAAAAAAACTGTAAAATATCAATTGTAACCATTGGATTTTCCATACTGATACAAAAAATTTTAATTTTAACTATCACGTTATAATAAATATAAAATTTATTAATTATCTTGACAACTTTTTTACATTACTTATTTAATTCTTTTTCTGAAACAGTGTAAAATTTGATTTACATTAATATAGAATATAGCAGTATACCCTTATTTAGTGTTTTAATGGTGCTGAGAATTATTATGGGCGATAGTTTTTTTACATTAATCTTTTTATAGTAATTACAGGTATTAGTTATTATGTCAAAATCAATTGAAGGGGTTATTGCCTCGCCGGGTATTGTTATAGGTAAAGCCTATATATATAGAGGGGATAATATCATTATTCCAAAATATACAATACCTGCCGAACAGGTAGAAAAAGAAATTAAACGATATGATGAATCAGTTAAAAAAACAAAAGAAGAAATAAAAGCAATCCAATCACAAATTGCAACAAGCCTTTCCAGTGATATGGCTGATATTTTTCAAAGCCATCTTATGGTTCTTGAAGATCCCTATATGGATCAAAAAGTTCGTGAAACAATCAGCAAAGAAAAACGAAATGCCGAATGGGTTTTAAATGATTTTTCATTACAATTAATTCAAAATTTAAAATCCATAGAAGATGAGTATCTACGTGAACGCATCATTGATATTGCTGATATCAATAAGCGCTTGATAAATAATTTACAAAAAACACATGATGAATCATTAGCCGATTTAAAAGAGGAGGTAATCATTATAGCAACTGATTTAACACCGTCCGATACTGCAATGATGAATAAAAAGTATGTGTTAGGCTTTGTAACTGACCGGGGAGGTAGAACATCCCATACTGCAATCATGGCGCGTGCATTGGAAATACCTGCAATTGTTGGTGCACAGGTTGCTACTTCACTCATTAATCATGGTGATATGATAATATTGGATGCAATCCATGGGAAAATAATTGTTAATCCATCAAAAGATGAAATCAGTGAATATGAAAAATACCGTGATGATCTTAAACAACTGGAAAATGAATTAGCTACAATCATAGAACTTCCTTCACATACCTTAGATAATGAGACAGTATACATTTATGGCAATATTGAAATACCAGAAGAAATGAACATAATCCGCGACCATGGCGCACAGGGTATTGGTTTATTCCGATCAGAATTTTTATTTTTAGATAAATCGTTGCCTGATGAAGAAAGGCAGTTTGAAGAATACAAGCGAGTAGTTGAATTTTTTACCCCACATCCTGTTACCATACGTACCCTTGATATTGGTGGGGATAAAATATATGCATTTACCAAACAATATAAAGAACGGAATCCCTTCTTAGGTTGCCGTGCCATTCGTTTTAGTCTTGAAAATGAATTTTTGTTTAGACCGCAATTGCGTGCCATACTCAGGGTTTCTGCTCTGGGGAATGTCAAATTGATGTTCCCAATGATTTCATCTGTGGAAGAGTTTTTAAAAGCAAAATCAATTTTACATGAAGAGATGGAAAATCTTGATAAAGCCGGCATCCCATTTGATAAAAATTTGCCGGTGGGAATAATGATAGAGGTTCCCTCGGCAGCTATTAATATCGATATATTTTGTAAATATTGTGATTTCTTCTCTGTTGGTACCAATGATCTGGTTCAGTATACATTGGCTGTAGACCGAATCAGCGAAAAAATTGCTTATCTTTACAATCCTTTAAATCTTGCTGTTCTCCGTTTGCTTAAGCAGATAGCAGATGTTTCTAATCAAAATAATATACCGCTATCTATATGTGGCGAAATGGCAGGTGAACCAAAATATACCATGCTCCTTATTGGATTGGGATATCGACAGTTGTCGATGAGTTCTGCTTTTATGTATCAAATAAAACGTATCATACGTTCAGTAAGCGTTAAGGAATGCATTGAAATGACTGATTATCTTTTGCAGCTTCACAACACCTACGACATTGAAAATGCTATAATGGAAGTTTTGAATAAAAAATTCCCCAATATGTTTTTTTAATGATTAATCAAATTACAATCATAAAACTATGAAATTATATCATGATTTAGCTGAATATTATTTTGTAATTGAAAAAGGGAATAGAAATATTAACGATGATGTAAATCTTATTCTGGAACTATCGAACACAAAAAAAAATCTTTTACTCCTTGATCTTGGTTGTGGTACAGGTGAACACCTTAATGAATTATCTAAAAAAGGTTTTATCTGTACAGGATTGGATTATAGTAAAAATATGTTAACCCACGCACAATTACGATTTCCCAATGCTGCAAACTTTTTACTATGCGATATCACCAACTTTGACTTTTATGAGGAATTTGATGTCATTATTTCTTTGTTTGGTTCTTTTGACTATATGATTGACAATGATGATGTTGATAAAGCATTATGGAATACATGGCGTGCAATGAAATCAGGTGGATTTGGACTCTTTGAAATATGGAATGCAATACCTGTAAGAAAGATAAAAGAAAAACCATTGACAACAGTATCAAAAGTTAAATATAAAAACATGACAATTGAACGGCAACGTGGTTTTACACTTATCCCTGATGACAATAAAACAATCACCGAGGTTAATTATATCTACACTATATCTGAAAATTCAAAAAGAGAGGTTATAAAAGATAAACATATCATGCGTGCTTTCTATAAGGAAGAAATTGAAAGTTTTTTCGCTAATAACGGATTAAGCATAATCAATATCTATGCAAATTCAAAAAAAGAAACATTTAATTCACTATCCAATAAAATATTGATTCATTTTATGAAAGAATAAAATGTATAAGCTATGTATAATTATGTTTTGTCAATAATTCATTAGTAACATCTGAAATTACACTTTCCCTTACAGTATCTTTCCATTGTTCAGTAAGTTTTTCTGTTTTCTGTCTATCCTTAAAAAATTTATCAGGCTCTTCTAATGAAAGGAAGAGTACCTCTTCCATACTGGTAACAGGATGAAAGATAAGCTGCTTGCGAACATATTCTGGAATTTTTTCAAGATCTTTTTCATTATCCATTGGTATAATTAAGTGTTTTATCTGAGCTCTATGTGCTGCTAAAACTTTTTCCTTTAAACCACCTATGGGCAATACTTTTCCACGCAGTGTAATCTCACCAGTCATTGCAACATCACATCTCACCGCAATCTGACTGAGTAACGAAGCAATAACAACACCCATTGTTATGCCTGCTGAAGGTCCATCTTTGGGGATAGCGCCTTCTGGTACATGTAGATGGATATCATGTTTTCGTAATACATCTTCGGGTATATTGAAATACTGTGAGTTTGCCCGTACATAGGTAAATGCAGCATGCGCTGATTCCTGCATAACTTCACCAAGCTGACCGGTTAAGATAAGCTGACCTTTGCCTTTAATTAAAGATGCTTCAACCTGTAAAACATCACCTCCAACCTCTGTCCATGCCAACCCATTGGCAAGTCCTATTTCACTCTTTTGTTCCTTTTCTCCATATTTAAACTTAATTGGGCCTAAATATTCATGAAGAATATCAACAGTAATTTTCCTGATATGCAAAGGACCGTTTTTTACTACTTCACGAGCAACTTTTCGGCAAACTTTTGCTATAACACGCTCAAGATTTCGTACACCCGCTTCACGTGTATAATGTCGTATGGTATAGAGCATTGCATCATTACCGTATTGTATATGTGATTCATTTAATCCATTTTCTTTAATTTGCTTTGGCAATAAAAATTGTAATGCTATATTTAACTTTTCAGGCTCAGTATAGCTGTTTATTTCAATGATTTCCATCCTGTCCTGAAGTGGAGCAGGTATTTTATGCTGTACATTGGCTGTAGTAATAAACAGAACATCAGATAAATCGTACGGAACTTCCAGATAATGATCAACAAACGTATTGTTTTGTTCGGGATCTAAAACTTCCAATAACGCTGATGAAGGATCACCCCTGAAATCCATTGACATCTTATCAACCTCATCAAGCAAAAATACGGGATTTACCACACCTGCTTTTTTCATCTGTTGAATTATTCTGCCTGGTAATGCTCCAACATAGGTGCGTCGATGACCACGAATTTCTGCTTCATCCCGAACTCCACCCAATGACATACGCACAAACCTTCTTCCTAAAGCTCGTGCTACTGACCTTCCCAGCGATGTTTTCCCAACTCCCGGTGGCCCAACAAAACATAGTATGGGTCCTTTCAATTTATTTGATAAATGACGTACAGCAATATATTCTATAATCCTTTCTTTAACCTCTTCCAGCCCATAATGATCTTCATTGAGGACATGCATTGCATGATCTATATCTCTATTATCACGGGTTTTTTTGAACCAAGGCACATCACGTAACCATTCAATATATGTTCGGACAACCGCTGACTCTGCTGACAAAGGAGGCATCTTCTCTAAACGTTTTAATTCTTTCAGTGCTTTGTCTTTTGCCTCTTTAGACATCTTTGCTTCTTCAATAGATTTATGTAATTCTTCAACTTCATCAGCTAAATCTTCACCCTGCCCTAATTCTTTTTTTATAACTTTCATTTGCTCATTGAGATAGTACTCTTTCTGAGTTTTTTCCATCTGTTTGCGAACTTTACCCTGTATCTTCTTTTCAATATACATTATCTCAATTTCGCCATTTATAAGCTCAATGAGTTTTTCTATTCTTTCAATTGCGTTACCTAATTCTAAAATTGCCTGTTTAAATTCTACTCGCATTGAAATGTACGAGGCAATCACATCAGCTAAATGAGAAATATCTTCAATTTGCATCACTGTAGTTAAAGCTTCTTGTGGTACTTTTTTATTAAGCTTTATATACTTTTCAAATGTATCAATAAGATTTCGTTTTAATGCTTCTACTTTTGAATCTGCTTCATATGGTCGCTCAATGTTTTTAATTGAAACGGTAATACCATCATCATCTGTTTCAAACTGTGAAACATAAACTCTGTCAATTCCTTCAACTAACACTTTAACCGTACCATCAGGCAGTTTTAAAAGTTGTAAAATTTCAGACAAAGTCCCAACATCATGCACATCTTCTTTTTTTGGATTGGCAATCTGGGAATCTACCTGGGCAACAAGAACAAGCAATCTGTCGCCCTTCATTGCTTTATCCAGAGCTTTTATTGAAATATCCCTGCCAACAAATAACGGAATAACCATATGCGGAAATATAACCATATCCCTCAGCGGTAATAAAGGATATCTTTTAAAGAAATCTATATCTTTTTTCATAGTTTCTCCCTATAAGGATAATAAGCTTTCAATTAATAAAATACTAAAAAAATTCTCTTTTGAAAACATAACTAAGCACTTTTTTCTGTAGTTCGTTGAATAATATCAGGAGGTTTACGATGCAAAACAACATCATCATTAATAACTACTTTGGCGATAGTTTTTTTCGATGGAATCTCATACATAAGATCTAACATGATTTCTTCTAGTACTGATCTCAATCCCCTTGCACCAGTTTCACGTTCAATTGCTATTTGAGCAATTGCTTCAATTGCCTCACTGGTAAATTCAAGCTCAACATTTTCAAATCCAAATATTTTTTGATACTGTTTTGTAAGAGCATTTCGAGGTTTTGTTAAAATATCCCGTAAAGTATGTTTATCAAGTTCTTGTAACACTGCATTAACATGTAATCTACCAACAAATTCAGGAATAAGCCCATATTTAATGAGATCATCGGGTATCATCTTTTCAAGTATATTATCCTTGCCAATGTCCTTGACTGATTTCACTTCAGCACCAAATCCCATCGTTTTATTGCCAATCCGCGCATGGATAATTTTTTCCAAACCAACAAATGCACCGCCACATATAAATAAAATATTCTTAGTATCAATTGATATAAACTCCTGATGGGGGTGCTTTCTGCCACCTTGAGGAGGAACATTGGCGATAGTTCCTTCAACAATTTTTAACAGTGCTTGTTGAACGCCTTCGCCGGAAACATCCCTTGTAATGGATGGATTTTCGGACTTTCGTGAAATTTTATCAATTTCATCAATATAAATTATACCAATCTCTGCCCGCTTTATATCACCATCAGCATTTTGAATTAAGCGTAATAATATATTTTCAACATCCTCACCCACATATCCTGCTTCGGTTAATGATGTTGCATCAGCAATGGCAAAGGGAACTTTTAAAATTTTTGCTAATGTCTGAGCAAGCAATGTTTTTCCACTTCCTGTTGGGCCAATTAAGAGGATATTGCTTTTATCTAATTCAACATCACCTTTACGCAGGTTAAAGTTGCTGGTAATCCTTTTATAATGATTATACACCGCCACAGAGAGAACTTTCTTGGCATATTCCTGACCTATAACATATTCATCAAGGATTGCTTTAATTTCATGCGGCTTGGGCAAATTGTTTGTTAAAAGATCCCCCCCATCAAGAGCCCAATCTTCCTCCAAAATTTCATTGCAAAGCTCTATACACTCGTCACAGATATAGACATTTGGCCCTGCAACTAACTTTCTCACTAAATCCTGACTTTTACCACAAAACGAACAATAATGAATAACTTCTGGTTTTGTATTATCTTTTTTCTTATTAGCCATAAATCCTCATGTTCAATATACTATATACAATACTTATCTACTATCTTTTCGTATAACTTTATCAATTAATCCATACTCAACAGCTTCCTGTGCATCCATAAAATAGTCCCTATCAACATCTTTTTCAATTTTTTCTAAAGGCTGTTTTGTATGAATAGTATAAATTTCATTTAACTTTTCCTTAATCTTCAAAATTTCTTTCGCATGTATAGCAATATCAGATGCCTGTCCCTGAAACCCACCCATAGGTTGATGAATCATTATACGCGAATTAGGCAATGCCGAACGCTTTCCTTGAGCACCTGCTGCTAAAAGTAACGATGCCATTGAAGCAGCCTGACCTAAACAAATCGTTGCAACATCAGGTTTTACATATTGCATTGTATCGTAGATAGCCAATCCAGATGTAACAATTCCACCTGGCGAATTTAAGTATAGATAGATATCCTTATCAGGGTCCTCAGCTTCCAGAAATAACATCTGTGCAATAACCAGACTTGCTATATGATCATCGATTGCATCGCCAATAAAAATAATTCGATCCTTCAATAATCGCGAATATATATCATATGCACGCTCACCCCGTGCTGTTTGTTCTACTACAATTGGTACAAGATAGCTCATAGGGTTACCTCATTATTATCATTTTTTTGGATATGTTATAAGTATAGTTTAGCATTTCTTTATTGCTATTCAATAAATTATTATTGTTCAGCAACTGCTTATTTTTTTCCATTTACATATTCTTGAAATGTAATAGGTTTTGACATCTTGATATCTGCATGCTCATATATAAAATCATATGCGGAATCAAGAATCAAATCACCTTCAATCTCTTCTTTATTACCTTTTTCTTCTACTGTTTTGACAACCTCTTCTTCAGAAACAGTATTACGCTCAGCAACAGATTTTACAAATTTTTGAAATTGTTCCTCAGACACTTTTAAGTTCTCCAATTCTGCTATTTTGCTCAATGCCATCGCATTTTTAATGTTTTTATCAGCTTCATCCATAATCGATTTGGATAGCTCTTCCGGATTAATTCCAAATATAGAAGCAAACTCATTTATATCATTGCCAACATTTCCAAATCGTGACTGCAAGCGTCTAAAAATTGCATACATTTCTTTCTGTATAAGAGATTGAGGAATATCAAATTTGCTGTTTTCAACTATCATCTCTAATATTTTATTCTTCGTTTCATTTAATGTTTGTGACTTTACATACGTCTCAAGATTTTCACGAATACGGTTTTTTAAATCATCAACCGAATTATATTCACCAACGCTTTTAGCAAAATCATCATTGAGTTCAGGTAATTTAAATTCAAAAATTTCCTCAACTTTTACCAGGTAAGTTACTTTTTGACCTTTTAAGTCTTCCACCTCATAATCTTTAGGGTATTTAACTTTTATCTCTTTTTCTTCATCTTTTTCCATCCCTATTATATCATCATCAATAGCCCATGATTCCTTGCTTTTCCCAACTATTAAATTATGCGAGGTAAATGCAGCAGCATCAATTTCTTCTTTTGACTTATCATCAATACGTTTCATTTTCAAAGTGACTTGATCGCCCTTTTGCACTTTGATAGTATCACCTTCTTTTTTGGTAATGGTTGCCATCTTTTCACGCATCGTTTCAATCTCGGCTTCAACGTCTTCATCGGTTACTTTTACTACCTTCTGTTCAACATGGCTTCCTTTATATTGACCTAATTCAATAGTAGGAGGAATATCAAATTCAATTTTGAAGGAAAAGGGCTTTCCTTTTTCAACCTTTTCAAAATCAAAAACTGGCTGGCTTACTGGCGTATAGCCCTTCTGCTCAATTGTTTCAACATAAGCTGAACGAACAATATTTTCCGAAGTTTCTCCTAAAACGTAATCAGAATATTTTTTTTCTACCAGATCAATAGGCGCTTTACCAACTCTGAATCCTTTAATTTCAGCTTTTTTTTGCAACTCTTTTAGTACTCTTGCATATTCTGCATCAATACGATCACCTGGAACTTCAATATCAAGACGTATTCGAGCATTATCAAGTTTAAACTCTTTAATTTCCAAGGTTAACTCTCCTAATATATGTAATTTTATTTAAAATTAAGGCTTTATATGTGCTTGATAAATATTATAAAAAATACTCCTCATAGTGTATAAACAAAACGTAAACGTTAATGATTATATATGACTATAAATATAGCACATTGATGCATTTATAAGCGATATTGTAACTATTAATGATATATTTTATTCTGTAATGTCAGGCGTCAAATATTTTTTAATAATAATTATTCGGCGCATATAAATTATTTGGGCGCAACACATTCTTGATTTTTCCCAAAAGCTTTTGAGCCATTACTCCTGACAGGGATGATAGTAGAGTGACGCATGGTTATATTTTTAAGCACATAAATATCCATCATATCAATTCTTTTAGCAAAGCGATAGTTATTGTTAATGAAGTCGTAGAGTGCATGAAAATTTTTTAGCGGGAATTTATCATAGCCGTAATAACCCGAAGGTGAAGTATCAATAACGACAGCAGGAGGATTTTTCATAACTTCAGCAATAAACTGCTTTCTCAGAAGTTGAATATACGCATTTACATTTGCCTGCATATCTTCATTTGATACTCCAAACTGTCGCCCCGAAATATAGTCTGCAATAATGATTTTTGATGCGCATCGTCTATTGGCATAGATATACGCAACAGCACCGGAACCCCATACAAATATGGTATCATCAGGAGCGGTAATTTCAGTTACTGCATGTGCAACATTTTTATACGCATAATCTGATAATGAATTACTATCGCCCAGATAATGGTATGTTAATGGAATATTTATCCTTGATGCTGTAAATAGTATCATCATAATAATAAAATATATATATATTTTTTTTAACAACGATAGTGTTATATCCTTAATTAATAAACCTCCTAATATTGCAAGTGGTGGAACCAATTGAATAAAGTAATGCCCATACGCCCTCCATCCCAAAAGTACCGAAAAACATCCAGCCAACAGCCATAGTATACTTATAAGAGTGATTGGCGTATATTGCTTTTCTTTCAATAAATGAATTGCATGCCTGCCTGCTATGAGCCATAGAGGTAAACTGCATACTATAAAAATAATAAACCGTGCTATTGCTTTTACTATGGGTACAGTTGTCATTCCGCTCTGTATATATTTAAAATTATATAAAAAACCCAATGTAATAAAATCATCCAATGCATTGTTACAATACAAATAGCTTGTTGCCCCAGCCACTACCATTAAAAATCCAGTAGCAATAACAATCATATCTTTTAGCTGTTTAACAAACTCTCTTTTTTTATTGGTTGCTTTTGTTATACTAAAAATTGCAAAAATACCATAAACAATTAAAATAACCCCAGCTTTATAATTAATAAAAAAAGATATTCCGGCAAAAATACCAGATGTAACTAAAGCTATGTTTGTCTTCCACTTATTGATAATAAAAAGATAGTAACTTATAAATGAAATAAGTATTGGTAATGTAAACAGTGTCTCAGTATTGGTTGCGATATACTTTGGTTCATATATATGCATTAAAAAAATAAAAAACAAGCTGGCTGCTTTAGCCTCATCTATTCCTCTAATGTTTTGTATAAACTTATAGATAATGATTGCACAGCAATAGACAAGTATAATGGTAACAGCATGGACAGCAAAAAGATTGTTGATTCCAAAAAAATAGAAAACTATGTAATAAAAAAAATAAACTAACAATGGTTTATTATCATACATGTGTACATAGGGAATTCCACCATTAATCCATTTATTGGCAAATTCTGCAAAAGCAGCTTCATCAATATCAACTATTGTATGATACAATGCTGGAATACGGAGAACAAATACCAGTAAAAACAAAAAAGTATAAAAATATACATTGTTTCTATTTACTATTTTTTTATCCATATCCTGCTTTTCCCAAAATAACCGTTAAATGTATAATGTTCATTAAGATAGCGTATGATTGCTGGAAAATCATCTAAACTGGCAAAATGTCCAAAATGAATTATTGGCGTTGCATGAATATTAAAGTAAAATAAAGGATCACCTTTTTTTCTATATACCATTACCTTCTTTATCATATCAGTAGAACCCACATCTACAAAAAGATCAGGTTTATATTGGATAATTAATTGTATAATATAATTTTCATATTCATGTATATAGTGTTCATTCCCCTTCTCTCTTTGAACCACTGCATACAGAGCCCTTTCATTCAACCAGTATGAAGGGATAACGGATTCGCCCGTAGTAAAATAATCAATTTCAGTACCCATTGGCCAGATTAACATTGTGCTGCCAGGATGATTTTTATTAATATATTCAATAGCACGCAATAAACTTTTATGCGGCAACAAATATTCACCGTACGAACCAATAATAGCAATTCTGAATATCTCGGTTAACCTACTTTCATTATGCTTTAAATTGGGATTGCATGTATAAATATAGAGATCTTTGTAATGCCATGCAAAGAAAAATACAATGGTAAACATCAGTTGCATAAATACCATGCGTTTCCCTCTTTCAGAAAACACATAAAGTATTTGCTTTGAAGAAAGGATTGCAATAGATGGCATTATAGGGATAAAATAATGAACTGATAAACGACCTAAACCAGAAAAAACAAGGATAAAAAAGCATACTGAAACATATAGTATAAATAATGTTTTGTAATCTATTTTTTTATTTTTAAAATCATATATAAATTTAGCTATTAGGATAATGCCGGGAAACCAGAAAAAAGCATGAAAAATTGAAAATTGATATACTCTCCACAACAGCTTAATCAAAATTGAGAAAATATTAAAACCTCTATTAGCAACATAGGTATACTTGCCCATTATTGCTTTGTAGATATAATCAATAAAATCAAAACCAAAATATACATATCCAGCAATTAAAAAGGTTGCAACGGTAACCAATGCACTAGCAATGGCAATGAAAAGATTTTTGTAAAAACGTCTGTAATCATTGGTATTTAATGATAATGGATATATAAATATAAAATGTGTTAAAATGATAGGCAGGATAAAGATTCCCTGGAATTTAATCAAATACGATGCAACGATATTGATTACAAGTAATACAATATATATTCTTTTTTTTTCAAATACACATACATAGTAACAATACAGTGCAAAAACGTTAAACAAATTATAAAATATTTCTCCATTAAATGCAAGGTACTCAGTATGATAGCAGGATATAACTGTGCCATATAAGAATGCTGCAAATAACCCCGTTTTAGAATCATACATTTTTTTTGCTAAAATATAAATGCCATACATTGTCGTTAAAATAAAAAGCAATCCAATAAAATGAAACGATGATGGTGTATCACCAATATAGTTAATAGAAAATTTCATAAGCTGATGATACAACCATCCCTTATTCATGCTGTATGATAGTCCCAATAAATCACGCTTTGCCAGTAAATATGATGTTAAAACATCAACATGAATAAAATCAATAATGACCGACGGTAACCGTAAGATTATTGTACTGAAGCAGATACATACAAATACCATGAAGGAGTTTTTGTTAAATAATTTATAAAAAATTTTAACGGTATTGTTTAGAAACAATGCATTTCTCCATTGACATGATTACATATTATGCCAAAATGATGTTAAATTTTTAAATGTACCGTCAACATAATTTTTTTTATGTATCCAATAAAATTGTATTGTAAAAAACACAGTGCATTAATTTATACTCTCCATGGTGCAATATATTATCAAGTTTGTCATATTCTTTGTAAGGTATAATAGCAATATTATGCTATGCATTATTTATTGAAAGGAATTGTATATGGATAATTGCATTTCAATCATAGTACCTACGTATAAAGAAGCAGATAATATCTCTGTTCTTGTAGAATCTATTGATAAAGCAATGAGATCAGCAAATCTTAACTATGAGATAATAATTGTTGATGATAATTCAAATGATGGCATTGTAGAAAAAGTTAAACAATTGAACAAACAAAAATATCCAGTTGCCATTAAAGTAAGAGTTCATGAACGCGGTTTATCTTCAGCAGTTATAGAAGGATTTAAATTAGCTAAAGGAAATATATATCTGGTTATGGATGCCGATTTAAGCCATCCTCCTGAAAAAATACCTGATATCGTTCAACCTATTATCAGCGGCAAAGCTGAATTTGTTGTAGGAAGCAGATTTGTAGAAGGCGGTTCAGCAGAACATTTTAATATATATCGTAAACTCAATGCATGGATTTCAAAGATGTTAGCCATGCCTTTTACAAAGGTTAAAGATCCAATGGCAGGTTTCTTTGCGTTTGATGCCAGGCTATTAACACCAGAGATACTTCCAATCCTTAACCCTCTTGGTTTTAAAATTGGACTGGAGATGATAGTTAAGTGCAAACCAAAAACGGTTGTAGAAATTCCAATAACGTTTAAGGAACGTTTATATGGTAAAAGTAAGCTATCAACCCGCGAGCAGGTTTTGTATTTACTGCATTTAAAACGGCTATTCCATTATAAATATCCATCGATGTATCAATTTTTATTTTTTTCAATAATTGGCGCATCAGGTATGATAGTTGATTTAACAACTGTCTTTATTACTTATGAAGTTTTACATATAAAATTTATCATTGCCCGTGCCATTGGCTTTATAATAGCGTTAACATGGAATTTCTTTTTAAATAGAAAATTAACCTTCCCCGATTCTCCTCAAAAAAATATTTTTAAGCAATACAGAAACTTTTTTCTTGTATGCAGTATAGGTGGTTTGTTTAACTGGTTTATTTCGGTATTTTTATACTGGCACTATTCATACTTTAACCAATTTTATTTACTTGCTGCTTTTATAGGGATTTTAGGAGGATTATTGATAAACTTCTTTGGTTCAAAGTTTATTGTTTTTGGTAAATAATATCTAATCTTTGTTGGCTATCATTTCGGCAATCATTCCTACAGTAAGTATGTTTAAGCCTGATAGTGTCAAAAGTACTGAAATAGTGTGGATATTCTGATACAGAATTGCCTGCAAAAGCGTTAGTATAATGCCACCCCCAAAAAGAGGAAGGCTAATAGGCAAAAATATTTTAAGCGGATCAAAAAACATTACAGTACGTATAATAAGCCTGAAAAAGTTTAACGTATCATAAAAAGGTCTAATCTTTGATTTCCCTTTCCTATGGTTATAGTTAATGGGAATATATTTTACATGACATCCATTAGATAGCATAGCTAAAGTGATAGTTGATGTAAAAGAAAATCCATCAGGAAGAATCTTAAAATATTTTTTTACAACATCCTTCTTCATTATCCGCATACCCGAATTTAAATCAGGTATTTTAGTCCCAACCATATAATTTGCCATTTTATTAATAACCCATTTGGGTAATTTTCGAATAAATGGAATGTGAACTGACTCGCCTATTCTTGCTCCTACTAACATGTCCAATCCTTCATTGATGACAATTTCAAAAAATTCAGGAATGCGTTCATCTGGATATGTTCCATCCGCATCAGTAATAGCTACGTATTGATGTTTTGAAGCACGTATTCCCGTCTTTAATGCAGCACCATAACCTTGATTTTCAGAATGATTAATTACTTTTATATCCTTATTGTTAGGCATCCTTGCTAATATTTTTTCGGTTCCATCTGTAGAGCCGTCATTAACAATGATAATCTCCATATCAATATTTTTGCATTTCTTTTTTATTTCCTTTAAATGATTAATGGAATGTTCTATTGCACTAATCTCATTATACACTGGAACTATAATTGTTAATCCTGATTTCATTGAATCCTCTCTTACATAGTATGTATTAATTTAATTATAAAAAATGAATTGTTATCTTTTTCCATGTCAAGATAATTATTACAAAGTATGATTCTTTATCATGTAAATGTAATGGTATACTTAGTTTACTTTTACTTTCATCCTTTTCTTGATATGATTTCTAATCAGCATAATAAGATTTACAAGCCAGCCATGAAATCCAAGGATAGGGCTTAATGCAAAGATTGATAGTGAAAACAACACTGCACTTTCCCTGCCCAGACCAATGCTATTAAAAAGAAAAATCATTACAGCTTCTCTAACACCCAAACCTGAAACAGATATTGGCACCGCTACAGAAAAACTGGAAACAGCAAGGCAAAATATATTGTATGTAAATGTCATATTTATCCCAAAACTTTTCAATATAAAATATCCAACCATACAATAACATAAAAAACTTGGTATTGTTATAACTATACAAATTGCAAGATATTTTACTGTTGTTACCATCTTAATAATATCATTTATAAAGCCTGAAATATTATTTTCGATAGTTGCATAGTATTTTTTTGGAACTAAAAATTTACTAAATGTGATGATAATATTTTGAATTGATTTATATTTAGCTAACACAACGATTCCAGCTATAATACAGGATAGTAAAATAATAACATCAACATATTTAAAATGAAAGAGGTTACTATAAAAAGGATACAGTATAAAAATCATTGCAATACGAATGCCTACATCATACAACCTATCAACAACAACCGGGGACAACGAACTCCCAAAATTGTCAAACTTTTCCTGATAATAAAGTGCTTTCGATATTTCACCTATCCTTCCCGGAGTAACAGCACCAAAATAAAATGCCCATAGATATACATAAAAGGATTCAAATATGGAATTACGTACACCTTGCGTTTTCATTAAAAAATTCCATCGTACAGCTTTAAGAAAAATGTTCATTAAAATAAATGGATAAGCAAGAAGCAAATACCAGTAATTTGCATCTTTTAAATACTTAAAAACTTGCTTAAAATCTATTTTCCACAAAATGATTGCTAAAAGGATTATTCCTATTCCATTAAGATAATTAATTTTTTTACTCAATTCATTTACCTATTCATGTTCAGTATTTTTAATAAAGTATTAATATTTTAATTTCGCAAATTGGTCACAATATATTGATACAATTCTGAAGGCAACAAATAATATGAAATAATCGATACCATATTATAATTATAATCACAAAAATTATCTAAATATCCTTTTGGTGGAATAATGCTTCTTTTGCTGTATGAACTATATGTAACATCAATATCATCATGGATAGTAACTATTTTTTCTATTCTCATCAGATGTAATGGAGAAGATAATAAAATTATTTTTTTAAAATTTTTAACAACTATAATTTTCTCAGCTTCTTTCCAATTTTGCACTGTATCCCTTGAATGTGTTTCATAATAAATATGACTTCTGTCAACTCCCATTTCCTCTGCCATTGTAGCCATTAATTTAGAACCGGAAGTATTTATTGAAGGCCGCCATCCGCCACAGAAAATTATATTGTTAATTGCATGTTGTTTGTATAATTCAATTGCAAAAGATAAGCGCCTCAATGATTCATCATCGATTGTATTATGAGTTTCAAAATCACTAAAAAAAACTACAGCAGCATCAAATGGAGTATTGATAGTATTGTATAGTATATCATACTTTTTTTCAGCATAAAAATCTATTATCACAAAGATTGCAAAATACACAAGAAAACAAACCAGTAAATATAGTGTAAACTTTTTCAATGTTATTGCTATTTATCTCCCTTACCAAGAATAAAAGTCCTTCGCAAGGCAATAATTCTTTTAATGAACTCTGGGAGATAGTTTTCTAAAAATGTATTGATTGCTATGGATAGTTTATTATTGAAGGGAAGGATAATAGTACTGTTTTCTTCAAGAATTTCCATGCGATTTTTCTTTATGCATTGAATCAACTCGCCTCTTTTCAAAAAACGATGTGGACCTTCACTATGATTTATATTGATTGCTGCTGAAAGCCAATGAACCCATTCCCACATACGATTGGGGCAGGTCAAAATCATTATTCCATCTTTACTCATGATTCGCACAAGTTCATCAAAAAAGGCAGAGTAATCATAAATATGTTCAATAGTCTCATACGAACAAACCAGATCAAATTGTCCATCATTAAACGGTAATGGAAAATTAAGAACTTTAACAATAGAATATTGTAATCCTGTTTTGTTCAATCGTTTATCAGCAAGAGAAATTAAAAAATCAGAAAAATCAACACATACAGAGCTTGTGACCTTCCCCTTTTCATGCCAGAATAAACTGCCTTTGCCACTTCGAGCCTGGATATCTATCATATTGTATGTATCTTTTTTTAGATGTTTATATGCAAGCTCATAAGAATTGGTAAATCTTCTATGATACGTATACAGTTGTTCATTGACAGCATCATAATCATTGACAGTATCCCAAAATTCTCCAACCTGTTTTAAAGTCCATGGCCGCCTGGTGTAATAGTCATATTCCTGTTTGACTCGTTTCCAGAATCCTTTAAGGGTAAAGTAATATTGCTCACTCATAATTATTCCTTATCAAGTAGCTTTTGTTTTTAAGAAAACTATCGCACACAAAAATATAAAAATATTTTTTGAAATGTCCATTATAAAATTGTTAAACATTTGACTTTTCATTATACTGCAAAACCCTGTCCCTGGCATTGGGTTTATATCCCATTAACTTTTTAAAATTTTTTATTAAAAAAAGATTAAAATTTAAAGGCATAATACTTAAAAAGAATTTAAAAACACTGGTTGAACCAAGAATCAATATAATATTATATATAAAATGATACAGATATCGATCAAGTTTTTCTGGTTTTGCAAGCCCAATGAATTCAGGTTTCTTTTTGGCAAACTGCAACCTTACAAAAATTCCATTGAGCTTATATGAGATATTAAATGGGAATGATTCATGAATTTCTGGAGGCTCTATTTCTTCTAAATAGAGAGCATGAGCCTTTTGAGCTGCCTCTAAAAGAGAAAGTCCCTTCTGTGACCTTGCAATGATGCTTGACCAACCTTTGGGTATACCTTTTTCATTCATGCCTCGCCCTAAAAGTCGTAAAAGCCATGAATCGCCAAAGCTGATATCTGAATAGTTGCCATAATAGTCAGGGCATAACCTGCACCTGTTTGGCAGGTACACGGCATTTAAATAGTGATAGTTAAAAAAATTGATACCTTTGCGTTCACCATTTTTAAGATAAAAAGAAAGTCCACCGGGCCAATCACCATAATCCCTATACTTTATATCAACGACATCCTCTTTTTTAATATTAAGTTTTTTCATGCCGAATGTCGTTGCACCGTACTCCATATTATGCCCACAAATCAACGATAATATATATTCAATTTTTTGAGCGTTTTTATTATGCTCGTGCTGAAGTTTTCTTAAACTATGTATCTGGCATGGAAGAGCAACGATTGCATATCTTCCTTTTTTCCCTTTTAGCGTTTTTAAAATTTCATTGGTTGGTATAAGGCAATACTTTGATTGAGCAGATGCTTTAACAGTCTCTACATTAGTAATTATTTCAGGTTTAAACAACCATGGCTGATCAGCTTTTTGACGGGGAAGTATTACTCCGTCAACCACTCCTGCCTCCAGCATATACACCAATAATCGGGTAACGCAACCACCACTGGCTCCTTGTATTCTTATCATATCATCCAGTGAATGTCCCAAAAAACACTTTTTATAACTTCCCAGGTAGTTGTCATATCTTTCACCTAATCTAAAATGATTATCAAGTTCGCTAAAATTAACACCTGCACCCTGACAATTATTATAACATAAGCTACAGGTAGTACATTTAGATATATCAAACACCGGACGCCCTTTTTCATAATCTGCAGAAAGGGCATTGGAAGCACATACCCCTATACAGGTACCACAAAAATTACAAAGCGGCATTGCTTTGCCACCCAGTTTTTCCATGAGATCATTAAAGTCGTATTTTACTTTCAATGGCATTAAAGGAATACTCCTTTCTGTGTTTTTGTTTTAATCAATAGAAAAGCGCAATGAAAATAAGAAATTAAATTTGTTGTTGCTTCTAAATTTAATTCAGCTACAATAAAGTCAACTAATAAATTCTTAATCAATGATTGTCCCTTATTTAAAACCATTTACAGTTGTAATTGGAGGAATCTTTTCATACTCAATATTATAAACCTTTCTCAAATGATTCGTATATTGTTTTGAAAATATACTAAGACTTGCATCAAAATCAGTAAATTTTAATTTTGATAAATCTGCGATACTATATATAACATTTTCAGTGCTATATGCTCTATTTAGATATTTTGGGATGTCTTCAAAAAAACTTTTATTAGCATTTTTGTACTCATTTGAAACCCATACAATAAATGGTATTTCACACATATACTTTGAGAAGTTTCTACTATTATGCCCGAACATATTTCTGAATTCAAAAAGTTCTTCACCATGATCAGAAAAGTAAACTACCCATGCATATTTACAGTGAGATTTTACACGTTTAATAATTGAGTAAATAATATAATCATTAAACCTTACACTATTATCATATTCATCAATGATAAGTTTTTGTTTATCATCTAATCCATAATCATATGGGATAGGGATTTTTTTATGATTAAAATAATTAAAGATATCGGAATACCGTGAACTATATTTTGTATGGCATCCCCTCAGATGAATTATTATAAACAAATTTTTATGTGGTTCATCAGTAAGCACTGTATCAAGTTTATTTATAACAACTTCATCGGTTTCTGATGAAACGTCATAATATTGGTTGCATTCTCGAGCAACAATGCTATGGCTAACATTATTTCTGTTACCCCGCAAACTTTGATTTCCTATCCATATAGTTTCAAATCCCACATCATTAAAAAGATTTACCACATTTCTCTTTTCAATAAAATATTCGGGATGATCTAAATTAGCAAAACTTAAAACATATTTCATAACATCTACTGTTGTTACAGCTGGTGATATGACGTTATTAAAAATATATAATTCATCTTTAATTTTTATTAATTGGGGATTTGTTTCTCGTTGGTATCCATATATCTGCATGTGTGCTCGTGAAAGCGATTCACCTATTACTAAGACATATAACTTATGTTCTCGTATTTTTAAATCACATGTCACCTTATCTTTCCATTTAAGGTCAGCCCTCTTGGCTTTTATTATTTCATAATTTTTATTATTGATAAACTGATAATATGATTTATAAAAATCAACTACATGATATTCCTTTTGTAATAATTTCCAATTCACTGTGAAAATCAAAATCAAAACCAAGAAAGAACCCATTACAATCAATTTTCTCTTATTATTATTTAATTCCATCTGTATATCTTTCATTTTAAAAAACAATGGCATAGGGCCAAAATATGCTATAAGTAACATGATAATCTTAAAATTGACAAACTGATGAATAAATTCTAATGATTCATCTAAATCCGTTGTGAAAATAACATCAAAATCACTTCTATGATAAATTGTGTTAGTTATAGAAAAAGCAGAAATTATAAAAAATGATGGAATTATTGAAATTATCAATAAACCAATTATAAATATCCTGATTTTCTTATTCGAATAAACATAGATGGCATATAAAAGTAAAGCTATGAAAAACAATAAAATTAATAAATTCAAAGAAATGTTAACAGGGATATATTTATCAAAAAAATACAAGGCAACAGGGAAAATTAATATCCAAAAAATTATTATAAAATACTTCACCTTATATTTACCCATCATTACGTTTTACCTCACTTTATTCAAAGTTAAAGAATTGCATATCAAAACTATATAGTATAAAAATTTTTCAGAATAACAATATTTTTGTTTTCATAATTACCTTATACATATCGTCAAGCAATTTACATCAAATAGTTTACCTTATTTTCCATGTCATTGATATGTGGATTCTTCAAATAGAATTTAAAATATAATTGACTTTTCTTATATTGAATACTTTCGTTAAGTAACAAATCAATTTTAGAATGTAAAACATTAACAATTATTTAATCCATATCATAAGGATTCGTTATGCTAACACCTGAAGAACTTGAACTCTACCAGCGTCAGCTCATTATCAAAGGCTGGGGCAAAGAATCTCAAGAAAAAATAAAGAAAACCCACATCTTTATTGCAGGAGCTGGTGGGCTTGCAAGTACCGCATCATTATACTGTGCAGTAGCCGGGTTTGGTACAATCACACTCTGCGATTATGACACCATTATACACTCATAGAAAAAGCACACATCATTCTGGACTGCCTGGATAACTTTGAAACACGCCATATTCTCAACAAGGCATGCGTACAACAAAACAAGCCATTAATCCACGCCGGAGTGGAAGGATTCAGCGGCCAGCTTACAGTCATACTTCCAGGCCAAACTCCATGCTTATCGTGTTTTCTACCAAAGAAAAGCATCAAGAAGCCAATTCCAGTAGCTGGCGTTACACCTTGTATTATGGGCACACTTCAAGCCCTTGAAGCAATTAAACTTGTAACAGGATTAGGCACCATTACAGCAAATCAGCTTCTTTTATTTGATTGCCTTTCCATGCACTTTTCCAAAATAACATTATAAAAGAACCCACATTCTAAAATCTGTAAGCAATAAAAAGGCCGCTTATGTAAAGCAGCCTTTTTATTTTAGTATGAGCGATAGTTACTGTACAGTAACTATCGATAACTTACTTACTCTTTGCGTTTTTAATGTTCAACTGAGCTATCGCTAACTTTGACAATGGTATTGCATACGGTGAGCAGGAAACATAGTTCAAACCAACATTCATACAAAATTCAATATTATCCGGGTCAGCTCCATGTTCACCGCAAAGCCCCATGGTGATATCTGGACGAGTTAGGCTTCCACGAGTTGAAGCCATTTCAATAAGCTCTTTAACTTCACGCCCCAATACCTTAAACGGATTATTGGGAATCAGGTCATACAACGAATAGCTTGGGAAAAACGAATTTATATCATCGCGTGATAATCCATAGGTAGTTTGAGTAAGATCATTGGTACCAAAACTAAAAAACTCAGCATATTGAGCTATTCGTCCTGCTCCAACAGCAGCAGCAGGCAATTCAATCATTGTGCCAACTTCATATTCCAAATCATCGATGCCGTACTCTTCAACTACCTCATCTTTTATATCCCGTATACCTTTAACTGTTTTCCCTTCAATTCTTTTGCCATTTTTAATAAACTTAATTTCGGTTTCGCTCATGACAATGGGTATCATAATTTCGGGAACAACATCAATTCCTTCTTTCTTTAACATGCATGCCGCTTCAAAAATTGCTCTGCACTGCATTTCATAAATTTCAGGATACGTAATTGCTACACGACAGCCCCTATGTCCCAGCATTGGATTCATTTCAGATAGCTCTTCACACCTGATTCTAATTTCAGCATCAGACATGCCTTTTTTACGCGACTTCATATATTGTATGAAGTCTTTCATGCTATCATCAGTTCTTGGCAGAAACTCATGTAAAGGAGCATCTAAAAGCCGTATAGTAACTGGATGTCCCTGCATAATTTTAAATAATTCATAAAAATCGCTTCTCTGCATTGGTTTCAACTCATCCAATGCCTTTCTTCGCTCGACTTCAGTTTCAGATAATATCATTTCACGAAATTTCATGATTCGTTTTTCATTGAAAAACATATGTTCAGTACGGCATAATCCTATCCCATCTGCAAAAAACATCTTTGCAACTTTTGCATCACGAGGCTGATCAGCATTTGCACGTACATCAAAGTCTTTAATGAAGCTTTGGACTATCTTTAAAAAGTCAATTAAACCATTCTTTTCAAAATCAGGTTCAATTAAGCCAACTTTATCAAGATAAATGGTAGGCGGTTCATAATAAGGGACATTAATCGAAACATAATCACCTTCTTTAACGGTTTTCCCTGCCAGTGTAAACGAATTCCCTCTAATCTTTATCTCAGGCTGCACCATTGCAACCTTACCTAAGCTTCGTGCCACAACCGGAGCATGTGAAGAAAAGCCACCTTCTGATGTAATAACCCCACGGGCTACCTCGATAGCTTTCACATCTTCTGCAAAAGTTGCAGGCATAACAAGTATAAGGTTGGTATCCCCACCATGCATCACCGAACGTTTGTATTCTTCCAGCAGCTTGTCGGTTGAAAAGAATACTCGTCCTATTGCTGCACCGGTTGACCCGGCAATTCCACCTTTTATAGACTTTACATTCTTTGTTGTTCGGGGATCAATAACAGGGTGTAAAAGTTCATTAAGTTGACTGGGCTTAATAGATTCAATTAAAAAATTTGAACTTACAACCTTACGTGTATTAAGATCAAGGAGTGTCTTTATATGTGCCTGAGTTGATTTTTCATCAACCTCGCGCTGTTCAATGAGCCAAAAATTACCCTCTTCAATAGTAAACTTGATATTCCGTATCTCTTTAAAGTTATCCTCAACTTTTTTTGCAATTTCAACTAATTTATCATAGTATTTTTTATCAATCTTTGCAATATCTTTTGGAGTGCCACGGTCAACATCAAACTCATTCTGCAAAAAATCGCCCTGAATAAGTGCATCACCGGTAATAATATTGCGGGTAAAATAATTTCCTGCAAAGGAATTCTGGCCAAAGTTGCCATACACCATTGCCTGAATAGTTATTGCCAGTGAATCATCAACATCAATATCCGAATCACAGTACCGTGCAGCAGCCCCTTTCAAAATAAGGCCTAACTGATCATATACATCCTCACTAAACTTATCCCCCAAAAACTTTTTATATTTTGTAACTACTTCTTTATATTCTTTTGCTTTTGCGTTTTTGGGGAGCTTCCCTTCCAGTTCATCCAGTTCTTTTTCATCAATACCATAAATCTTTGAGGCTATGCTTCTCAGTAAAAACCTATACTCACCCCATGCAAAATCTTCACCGGTAAATTTTGCAAAAGCAGTAACAATTGCATCATTTAAACCAACATTATGTATTGATGGAAAAAATGGAACATTAAGATCTGAACTTAACACAACTTTAAGAAGAAGTGGTTTTTCAGTATCACCATACCCTTTTTTCATGTCCTTTTCAATTTTATCAACATAGCTTTTAATAAGCTGTTTAACATTCACCTTTGGCAATTTCATTGTTAACTCTGCATCAACAATAAATCCAGGAGCTATTGGCAAACCCATCTTTGCTAAATCAGCAGCACGACGACCTCTAATTCCCAATTCTTTATATTGCTTTTTATCAACACCGGTAAAATCTTTATTAAAAAAAACTATATTTTCCATACAACCCTCTCTTTTAAAATGTTCTATCGCACATTACATTAAAATAGATTTAAAACTTTTCCTACTGCTATCTTTAAAAATTGTTCAAACCTGGGTGATGCACCTTCAAACAGATATTTCTGTAATTTTGATACATTTCTGATATTTTCACCAACCACCTGAAATAAGATTGGATCACCGTGTTTAACCTTTCCCCATTTAAAGAGGGAGTTGATATCATTAATCTTTTCACCTTCATGGAATATCAAGACGTCTAAATCAGGATGCGATACTTTAAAGCTTTCAATAATACGCTTCCATGCTTCCACGTTCCCGTTGTGAAATAACTCATTGGTAACTGTCACCGCATATTTGGGAGTCATATTTTTCTTTCCTGCTGCAGCCGCTTCAGCTGGAGCAATTTGCTTTTTGGCCTCCCGGACCGCAACTGTTTCATCTATGAACTCTTTATTGATAAAAACATCCTTGCCAGCCATCATCTCTTCAATTGCATTTATAGCATCATTTTCCACTTTTGGATTTGGTTCTTTCTTTTTTTTAACGTAAATAACCATAAGCTGGTCCCTAACAATATCCCTGACACGTTCCCAATGAATCATATTTTTAGGATTTATTAAAAAAGGTTCGCTGTTAACGGTAAAATACACAAGAATTATATCAAGTGCTGTCCATTTTGATGTTTCTTCAACTATTTTGCTGAAATCATTAATTGTTACCGGTACATTATATGAATCATAGGAATACTGATATTTATCTTTTATTATTGCACCGATCATTGGTAATACCTGGTCAACAGTTAAATCCCCTTCAGCCAGCATAACATTGACTGCATCTGCAAAATTTCTACCTGATTCAATCTCATCCACCACATCATTAACCCTGTAGAAATGGTTTAAAGCCTTATTAAAATTAGTTTTTGTAGCTAACGAATAAAATGTTGTTTCCATTGAATTCCCTCTTTTTTGAATTATTGATAATAAAAAAAGTATACACTACATATAATACATAATTTAAAATAAATTGTTAATTATTTAGAATTTTGATAGATTGTAATTATAAAGATAGTTTTTACAAGTATTTTTTTTATTTTATGAGCAATCGCTTCGGACTTATTAACATTGTATAATCTTATAAGGGTAAATAATTGCTCTAAAGATAAGTGGGAAAAGAAAACAGGTGGCAATTATCATCGTATTAAATTCTTGACAAAATGGTATGATCGCACCACAGTGGTGCATATGGTTTTAAAGCGGGTGTAGTTCAATGGTAGAACTTCAGCCTTCCAAGCTGATAGCGTGGGTTCGATTCCCATCACCCGCTCATTTATTTACAAATTTACAGCTATTCCCCTTCCCCTTAAGTAATTTTTCACCTGCTTTATTGTGAAAGTCCTGAAATGAAACACTGATGCTGCAAGCAAAATGCTGGCTTTTCCTTCAACCACTGCTTCATAAAAATGTTCTAATTTGCCTGCACCACCAGAAGCAACCACCGGAATATTCACAGCTTCAGCAATAGCTCGTGTAAATGGTATATCATACCCCTGTAATGTTCCATCACCATCCATACTGGTGGGTAAAATAACGCTGGCACCACGCGATTGACATTCAATAGCCCATGCTACAACATCCTTTCCGGTAGATATGGTACCACCCGCAACAACTACCTCAAAACCTGAAGGCATAGCGGTATTTCGCTTACCATCAATCGCTATTGTTATTTTTTCTGTACCAAACCGTTTAGCGGCTTCATCAATACTATCAGGATTTTTTACCGCAGCACTATTCATTGATATTTTGGATGCGCCAGCTTCCAATACCAGTTCAATATCTTCAATGCTTCTAATTCCACCACCAACAGTCAAAGGCATGGTAATAACACCGGAAACATTTTTTACCCATTCCAGACGAGTTTTGCGATTTTCCACTGTCGCAGCAATATCAAGCATGGCAAGCTCATCGGCACCTTCATGTTGATAATACACTGCATTCTCAACCGGGTCGCCTGCATCTTTGATGTTTATGAAATTAACACCCTTCACAACTCTCCCTTCTTTCATGTCAAGGCAGGGCATAATGGTAATCGTTTTCATAGGTGCCATCCTTTTATTTTGCATACTATACAACTTCTCATATCACATGTATGAAGTATCATACAATTCAGTCAAGATATAAACTGTTATAGGCTACCTTTTTGAATCCAGTTTGTTACCATAGTAACTATCGCACTAAAAGTTTGTGTATTGTTATTTTGATTGGCAATAGCATCAGCATCACCAACTATCAATAGTTTGCTGTCAGCATACATATATCCAGCATCAGTATAATCACTGGATTGATACATCGGGATACCATCGTTTATAACCTCCAAACCGGGATGTGCCACCTCGCCCCAGAACGCCGACGGAATTTTGAAAAGCATGCCATCGCTTCGGTGGGATAGCAAAGCGGCCAGGCTGTTAAACACTAAGGAATTTTTATCATGGGCGATAGTTACCATATAATAGTTACTATCGCCATTAGTAATAAACGCCGGCAAAATTTGTATTTTTGCAGACTTTGCAAACGATACATACACCGAAGGATTTACTGCTCCAGCCTTTAACAGTTGATTTCCCCATACCGTTGAAGACATGAGATTTTGATATGGTTCAATAAATACAATGGTACGCTTACCTTCTTTAACAGTAAACTGTGGCTGTGGATGCACAACAATTGTTATATTACTATCAGTGGTAATTGAAGGAATTTTTTCCTTAAGTGCATCCATAAAACATTGTATCCCGGAACATGAATTATCAATCTGAACCATTGAATTTTCCGGGTCAAAACAACGGACATTTGTGGTGTGATGCACAATCTTATTGAGCCTTTTTTTAAGAAGCCACTCCACACAACTTTTAAAAAATGCTCTGTTATCACCTGCATTGATACCAACCTTACCATCGCCATTCCAGAACATCTCGCTGTCACCAACCACCAGCATTCTGCCTTTACCATATATGCAGCCCGCAGCGATGACCTTATCAGTTGTGCCATCGCACAATAAAATTTCAAACGAACTATTCGTTTTATTCATCCTGGATAATGAAGCAGCAAGCATATGCAAAACATTCTTTAATGTAAATACTTTAGAGTATGCACTATTATTGAGATTATCAATTGACTGTAATGGTGTGGAACCGTTTCCCGCTGCATCATTATTGATTTGTATGCCCAGTTTTGTAGTTACAGCATTTAAAAATTGTGCACTGTTATACATATTCTCATGCTCAGCAATGACAAAAAGCAATCCACCTTTTTTAACAAAATTACATAGTGCATCTACCTCACCACTATCAAACTGCTGATACTTTGCAACTGAAAGTATTAATAGCGTGTTGGTATATCCTGACCTGTAACACTGTTGTATACATTCATCCAGATGTTTTATGGTAATAGACGGTGGGATGCCATAGTTCTTTAAAAATTGTGCAATAGTTGAATAGCCGCAATACCCGTGATCAAAAAAACGCCATGAGTTGTTATGTGATTCATCATAGATACATTGCGCTGTATTGGGTATGTAGTCCTGATACTGTTTTTGAGAACAGCTCATAACACATAGCAAAATAACAAAAACTATTCTTTTCATACTATCATTCCATTGAAAAATATGTCCAACAACTCATAATAAAAAATCCAGAATGCAAATGTCAAAACAAAAAGTTTTTCAGGCGCTTTGTAATGTGCCTCCACTTTCAATCATTACGGGGTTCATAAAAAAACAAGGCTGTTTTAAAACAGCCTCGCTATACCATCCACTGATTTTTATAACTTTCATTATTTCACAACTTTTGGCAAATCATGTAATGCTTTGTCAATTAATTCTCTGGGATAATCATAATCTTCTAACTGTCCTGATAAAAACTTATCATATGATGCTAAATCAAAATGGCCATGACCACTTAGATTAAATACAATAGTCTTCTTTTTGCCTTCTTCCTTTGCTTTCTGCGCTTCAATAATGGCTGCCCGTATAGCATGGGATGACTCCGGAGCAGGAATAATACCTTCAGTCTTTGAGAATAAAATTGCAGCTTCAAAACATTCATTTTGATGCAGTGCCATGGCGCTGATTAATCCCTCATGATACAAGTAGCTAACCAGAGGCGACATACCATGATAACGCAATCCGCCAGCATGGATTGATGGCGGTATAAAGGAATGCCCTAATGTATACATGGGCATAATTGGCGTCAATTTAGCAACATCCCCAAAATCATACGTATAAATTCCTTTTGTTAATGTTGGACATGCCGACGGTTCAACCGCTATGATATTTATATCCTTCCCATTGATCTTATCCCTTACAAATGGGAATGCCAACCCTGAAAAATTAGAACCTCCACCAACACAACCTATAACTACATCAGGATAATCATCTACCATTTCAAACTGTTTTAATGTTTCCAGACCTATAATGGTTTGATGCAGGCAGACATGATTTAACACGCTCCCCAGTGAATAATTGGTATCCTTGCTCTGTGCAGCTTCTTCTACTGCCTCGCTTATTGCAATGCCAAGGCTTCCAGGGCTTTCAGGATCCTGCTTTAAAATTTCCCTGCCGCTATTGGTAATATTACTGGGACTTGGGGTAACCTTGGCACCCCATGTTTCCATCATAAATTTACGATATGGTTTTTGCTCATAGCTTACCCGTACCATATAAACATGTACATCAATACCAAAAAAATTACCGGCAAGTGCCAGAGCACTACCCCATTGCCCTGCTCCGGTTTCGGTTGATAGTTTTTTAACACCTTCTTTTTTATTAAAATATGCTTGAGCCACAGCTGTATTTAACTTATGGCTGCCAGCCGGAGAAACACCTTCGTGTTTATAATAGATAGTTGCCGGGGTGCCCAATGCCGCCTCCAGCCTTCGTGCTCTAAAAAGTGGTGAAGGTCGCCATAGTCGGTAAATGTGCAATATCTCTTCAGGTATATCAATATATTGTTTTGAGCTTACTTCCTGTTCAATCAGTCCCATGGGGAAAATCGCATGCAATTCATCAGGTGTTACCGGCTTCCCTGTTGCAGGACTTATGGGTGGGTCTAACGGTTTTGGCAGATCTGCTGTGATATTATACCATTGACGGGGCATCTCCCTTTCAGGTAATTGTATTTTGGTTGAATCTTTTGCCATGAAATCCTCCTTACAGTAAATTTAAATAATCAGATTTAAAATATGCATTTTTTAAAAAAATAAAAAAGCTACGGTTAACATATAGCATCCGTAGCCTTCAAGGATTTGCATATGTAAAAAACTTCCTTACTCGCCCGGATATATGTAATCCTGGCGCCACCACCATACCACATAAAACACGATGTTACATTTTTTAATCATCATATATAATACAATTTCAACAAATGACTTGATAGCATTAGATAAAACAATTATGTAATGTCAAGAAATTTTTTTTTTAAAATTTACTCATGCAAATACATTTTTTGTGTGAGCAAGCAAAAGTTCATATATGCCATCAAAACCACCATTACTCATTACCACCATGACCGTGCGTTTATTGCTCAATCCACTAAATGCTTCCTGCACTATTTCGTTAACACTCCCTAAAACACAGGCTGGTATTTGCATCTGGCATAGTTTGTTAATGACCCTATCAATATCAATCTGTTCGTGCGCCGGCACCTTATCCAATCTATAGGGTCGTTTCATAATTACCTTATGTGCTTTTGAAAAAGCTAAAGGAAGCTCATCTTGAAATACATTCCGCCGGCTGGTTGCGGAGCGAGGCTCATAGATTGCAACAATGGCAGCATCGCTGTAATGCTCTGACACCTGTGTCAAAACATTGCTGATAGCGGTAGGATGATGGGCAAAATCCTCTATTATTGTTAGATAGTCATTTGAAAAGAGTATCTCCTGCCTGCGTTTTACTCCCTGAAATGAATTGATTGCCATAACTATCGCCCCAACAGGAACTTGAAGGGTCAGAGCCATAGCAACCGCCGCAGTTATATTCTGGTGATTAAAGTCGCCATATATGTGTGGCGTTACATTGATTGCCATGTCATCCATTGTAATGGTAAGAACTTCATTTTGATACCGATAACAACAATCTGCGCTCATTTTCCCATAACTAACCGTTGAGGATAGCGCATCATTATTTATTGTGCTTAAATTACTATAGGCGTTATTATAAACAATATATCCATTTGCAGGAATGAGATTGCGCAACCGTGTAAACCATACTGCAATCTCATCAATATTGTTATATATATCAGCATGATCAAACTCAAGCGATGTCATGATGCAGTGCACCGGACGATACATAATAAATTTTGGCATCTTTTCAAAAAATGCCGAATCATATTCATCAGCCTCTATAACAAAATACCTGCCGCTGCCAACCTTATAATTTGTTTCAAAATTTTTAGGGATGCCGCCAATAAAAAATGATGGATTCATATCAGCCTGTTCAAGTATATATGCCAGTAACGATGTTGTGGTTGTTTTCCCGTGTGTTCCTGCAACTCCAATGACTTCTTTATCATAAAGAAAAAAATTATATAATGCACCAGCCATCGAGAAATAAGGTATCCGGTTATTGAGCACCAGTTCAACCTCAGGATTACCGCGGCTAATAGCATTACCTATAATAACGATATCAGGTTTAATTTTTCCCGGAGTATCAGAGCTGTATCCTTTGCATACCGGTATCTGTAATTTTTCAAGCTGTGTACTAATTGGTGGATAAACATCAGTGTCCGAGCCAGTAACCATGTGTCCCTGTGACTGCAGCATACCGGCAAGCGCACTCATCCCCACTCCACAAATGCCTATCATATGGATGCGTAAATTTTGTTTTTTAAAGATAGTAACCATTGATTAACATCCTCTTTTATAAATAATTTACATAACAAATTGCTACCATATAAACCACTTATTATAAGTACAACACAATCATTAGTAAACATCGTTGCTTGTAAAGCTTGTTTTACAGGTGCAAAACATTTATAGTTGCCAAAATGTAAGAATATTGTTGACAATGCTGCAGTAACGTATAGTATTTCAATCCACTATATAGTAGTGAGGGCATAATGAAATCCAATATAAAAAGCAAAGATTATCAAAACTTTTTAGATGATCTGAAAGGTTATTATCAGGAAAACGAGCAAAAGGAAGAAGAAAATATACCGGTTGGCACACGGATTAGTCAAATACGCCAGATGCAGGGTGTTGATAGTGCAACGTTAGCAAAAAATGCCGGTATTGATCATAAATATTTAGAGGATGTTGAATCATTAGCAATTTATCCCGATTTAGGAACAATTATTAAAATAACCAATGCGCTCAAAGTTTCAACCGGCTCAATTTTTGACTTAGACTCAAGTCGTTCATACACCATAATCAGAAAAATCGATAGAAAAAAAATTATGAGAAGTATATCCGGAGTAAAAGAACACCCTGATTATGAATATCTTTCATTGTCCTCCGGCGTTATATCCCGCCATATGGAAGCTTTTATTGTCACCTTGAAAAGTAATGTTTATTATACAGAGGAATTATCAACACATGAAGGCGAGGAATTTCTATATATGCTGGAAGGAGCAATGAAGATAAAATTAGACGATAAAGAAGAAACATTGCAGCAGGGCGACAGCATTTTTTACCACTCAACCATTCCTCATGTGCTGAAAAGCATCAGCCCAAAACCTGCAATACTTCTTGCAGTCCTCTATACGGGCTATTCTTCATAACTTTAGTATACAGCAAATTGTAATATGGCAGTGTAATTATTTTATCAGTGCAAAACTAATAAGCAGTAACTATCGCCCAGCATTGTTTATTGTTTTAGCACCCATCTGTATTTAACAATGTTAAACACCTTCTGAATAGAGTTAACGATAAACAGGAATGCATCACGGATATCAAACATTGGGCTGGGCAACCCAAACAGCAATGGCACAGGTATAAAAAGATTTCGTGCGCCAATAGGACATCCTTTAATCCGCATTACCCGTTTTGCCACAAGCTTGCCATCAACTTTTGTGCAATCTCCCACAAGCAAAACATTGCCATCGGGCACAACAATATCACCTTTGTAAATACCGGTAACAATTGCGCCTTTCTTTGCTTTCTTTAATGAACCAGGCCTTCGTTTTTCAATAGTTCCCAAACAACCTTTAATAGCTGCTTCACAACCGCCATCACAGATAATGTCAGTATTGGGTGCATACCCTGAATAAAATGAAAGAGGTGTGTCAAGCTCTTGCAGTACCTGAAACAGTTTACGCTGACCTTTTGGTTTTGCTCGTAGTTTATCAATGCTTATATCCCCGGTAATATTAATGTCTTTTAATTGCAATGAGCCATATCCGCGTTCATGTGCAAGCTGTAAATGCAAAACATCCTGCGGGCGATAGTTCATAATATACGATGCAACCACATCACAAGCCAGTGGATTATTGGATAGTATTTAAGCTTTGGCATCCATATTTTGAAGTTAGCTTCTGCAATATATTTTGATAATTCTATCTCTTTGTGCCATTTAGCTTTAGAAAGTTTTACTTTAACAACGGGATGCTCATTCAAATCTACAACAGGAACATTAAGCTTTTCAGCAAGATCAAAATATCCTGCTTCTTTAAGGAATAGTCGGGAAGGTATGCCATATCCACCTGATTCGCCAATGATAATATTATTTATGCTTTTATCTTTTAGCACAGTAACCATAGCTTCAACCACAGCCGGATGGGTATACGAGTTGAAGATATATTGTTTATTTGCTGTTACCACATTTGGTTTAATAAAAACGTTTTCCTGAATGGGGATTTTTAATTTTAAATCATTCACCGACTCATTTATAATAGCAGAAATTGCCGACATATCATAATCATCACATCTTCGTACAATAACATGCGGTTTTTTCATATAATTAGCTCCTTAAAAATTTTTCACCAGCAAAACCTGATTGCCCTTATTATTAAATTTAACCTCATCAAAAATATTGTATACCATGCGCAAACCTCTTCCATGTGCCAGCATATCATCATCAACAGTATTCTGAATTTTTTGAATAATATCTCTATAATTAAATCCATTACCTTCATCTTCTATTTTATACATAACCTTGTTGCAATTGAGTAATAATTCTATAGTAACTTTTTTGTCTTTATAATTGGGATCTTTTTGCCTGCTTAAAACAAATTCAAAATAATTGCCATTATTGGTTGCCTGCGTTTTTTCTTCAAAGCCAATATTTAAATTTCCATGTTCTATGGCATTGATGATTATTTCACGTAAACCTAATTTAATAGTATTTGTAGTTTTTTTATCAAGATATTTTGGTAAATTCAAAACCAACCGGTTACATATCTCTTCAGCAGCAATCAGATAATTTCCAATGGATAGTTTTAGCTTTTCAGCTTCAATATATTTTAATATATTCTCATCCAGAACTGATGTTGCCTTCATCAATATTTCATTTCGGTCATCAATCACTATATGCTCAAAGCGGATAGTATATTCTTTTGGCTCTAAAGTGCCGCGTGACTTTAGCTGTATTTTTAAATTGATGGGATTTCCCTCGGTAAAAAGCATGTTTATCTTTTCTTTAATTATCTGCAATGTCAGGTCGCTTTCACCTTCCGGCAAGTAAACCAGATCATAAAATGATGTTGCAGACTCCAGCCCTCTCCTGACGGCAAGCTGTTCATATGCTGCACGGTTTGCTGTAGTAATATTTAAATTAGAATCAAATGATAATATACAGTCATTGGTACCTTCAACAAGAAATCTGTATTTCTTTTCGGATATGCTTATTATTTTATGAGCTATCTCCAATTCCTGTGCATAGTTTATGAACATACTTGTAACAGATGACATGAAAAACATTATTGCAAGTGTAATACCAACACTGAACCGTGAAAAATAGACATTGGGGAAGAGGTCATAGAACACCTGTGTATGTACATGTAAGGTATCAATGGCAGCACCAGCAAATGCAAACAACAAACCTAACGCAGGATATAACAAATAGCGATAGTTCCTGTGCAAAATCATATCTATCATCACAGCAACGATACTGTAAATTATATAGATACCCAGAAGAACATCACGAATAGCATACAGTATGCCTTCCTGTCCTCGTCCATAATCAGCTTCATAGTACATCCATGTAGCTTTATGTTTTGTTAGCGATATAAAAAGGTCAGGGAATACAAATGCACCGATAGTAGCTATAACAGCATAAGCTAATCCAATATATGCTAAAATAGTATTTATTTTAAAAAACCGCTTATTTAAAATCAGTAATTTGTTTAATGAATAAGGAAGAGCAAAAAGATAAAAAATCCCTGCTGTCTGTTCCAATCGGTGAAAATGAACAGATACTGAGCGATTGTGCAGCCATCCACCAAATGACAGTATCATTGTCTCGCTACCAACAAAAAGCGTCCCTAACAGTGCAAAAAAAGCAATAGCAAAATATAAAGAATTTTTATACTTCCAGTACATATAGACATATAATATAAATCCCCCAATAAGGAGTCCAAAACACATTGGCGGTAATAAAAACTGAACCAGGCTTACAGGCACTTCAAAACTCATGCTCTTCCCCACTATAATAAAACTAAACTATTTTACCTCAAAGCGAATCATGTTTACTACATTGCTGGTTGACAAAATCACATCAAAGTATTTATCGGGTTCTAAATAGGTAATACGTGTACGGCCATCACTAAGAGCAACCTCTTCCTGTGGTTCCCCCATAATTTTTATTACCTCATCTTTGCTCATACCAATATCAATTTTTCTGATTTTTCCACCTTTCCATTCCGGATAAAACAATATCTGTCGTATCATTTCATGGTGGAATACTAAACCAAACTGTAAATAATCAAATATGATATAATCTTCTTCTTTTGTTGGTCCTCTGTCAACATACATTTTAACGGGAACTCCATATTTACAAAATACCTTTGAATGACGTAGTCCTAACACATCGATGAGCTCCTCTGCCGAAGGTGTTTTGTCAGCCGCGATGAAAACAAAAACAACTACAACTACAGCAACAACCCCTACTATACGCTTCATATACAGCCTCCTTTGAAATAATATTGTACCATTAATGATAATAATGATAAAAACGTACTCACAGGGGTTGGAAAATTGCAAGTTATTAATTTTTTTATATCTTTTTCAGGTCGCTTTTAAAATAATTTTACCTATGGTATACAATAGTTTTCAGCAGCATATGTATATAATTTTTTGATGTGATGAATGTAATCACCCGTTTATTGATTGGATATACTAATCATCAGTACCCATGGTGGGATGGTACAATACCCTTAAAGAACTTTGTTCATTAGTCATCAGTTAAAAAAACCTATTAATACAATAACCATATATCAGCCAATAATAAAATTAGACTTGACTAATTATATTATATTCATTAAATTAACACTATATTTTTGATTAATAATAACTATCGCACATAATATGAAGATGAGAAAAAGAAAATCCAGCCCATGGGTAAACAATCCAACCAATGAGTTGAATGATACCGGTCTTACTGCAAATATGGAAGACTATATGGAAAATATTGCTCTGCTTTTAAACGAAAATGATGTTGTTCGTGTAAAAGATATTGCTCAAAAGCTCAACATCACCATGCCAAGTGTTACTGCTGCATTGCAAAAACTAAAGGAAAAAGGACTGGTTGATTACGAAAAATATGGCCATGTACAGCTTACCCCCCGTGGTAAAGAGATTGCCGATTCAGTTTACCATAAGCACTCATTTTTAAGCGAATTTTTTCAATCAATCCTGAACATGGATAAAAAAAGTGCCGAGGAGCAGGCATGCAAGCTGGAGCACCATTTAAGTAACGATGCCAGTACACGGATGCAACAGTTTGTTGAATTTTATAAACATGAACAGCAGGCTAATGAACAATGGATAAAAAGACTGGACAACACATTAGAGGAAAGGAGATTAAGCCAGCTAAAAGAAGGGCAAAAGGCTGAAATAGTTGCAATATTGGGAAGCGGTCCATTAAAGAAACGATTGCTTGAGATGGGATTTAGAAAGGGTGAAATTATACATATAATAAAATATGCACCGCTCCATGATCCTATAGAAATTGAAATAAAGGATTTCTTAATTTCTATCCGTGTTGAGGAAGCTAATTATATCATTGTTAAACCAATTGACGAGTAGCCCACCATGACAAAAAAAACGATAACAGTAGGACTGATAGGCAATCCAAATTGCGGAAAAACAACCATTTTTAATGCCTTAACCGGTGCACGTCAAAAAGTAGCTAACTGGGCTGGTGTTACCGTAGAACGCCGTGAAGGTTTTTTTAACCATAAAGGGTATACCATCAAGGTTGTTGATTTACCCGGTGCCTATAGTCTTACATCGTTCAGCATGGAAGAGCTTATTACCCGCAATTTTATCCAGAATGATAAGCCTGACTTCATTATCAATGTTATTGACGCAGGCAATGTAGAACGCAACCTTTATTTAACAACGCAACTGATAGATATTGAAGCGCCGGTTATCATTGTACTCAATATGATTGATGAAGCTTTTGATAAAGGACTCATCATAAATATACAAAAATTAAGTCAATTGTTCAATATGCCTGTTATACCAACGGTTGGAACAAAAGGAACTGGTATCCCACAACTTAAAGATAGCATTGTAGAAAATTTTGAAAAACAAACAAAAAATCATACAATAACTATCCCCTATGGCAATGATATTGAACAGGCTATTCAACAATTACAACAGCTTATTGATAAAAACAGATTAGAATATCCTTCACGATGGCTGGCAATAAACCTCATAGAGGGCGACATCGATGCTGAAAAAAGAGTGAAATTGTTGCCAGACGGCAATGAAATAATACAGAAGGCTTATACCATCCGCAACAATCTTTCGAAAGCTTTTCATGATGATATCCAGACAGTTTTTGCCGACATGCGTTACGGCTTCATCACCGGTGCATTAAAAGAGGCAGTACAAAAAAAGCCAATCAAACGTCATGACCTGACAAAAAAAATTGACTCGGTTGTTCTTAATCGATTTTTAGGATTTCCATTACTTTTTGTCATCCTGTTTATCCTTTTCAATCTTACATTTATACTGGGCGAATACCCCATGAAACTTATTGAAGCGGGTGTAGAATGGTTAAGTCATTATTTGATGGAAATTATCCCTCCTGGCGAATTACAAAATTGTATTGTTCAAGGAATTGTTGGTGGTGTAGGAAGTGTTATTGTTTTTTTGCCTAATATTCTGATCCTTTTTTTAGGAATTAGCTTCATGGAAGATACCGGGTATATGGCACGCTCCGCATTTTTAATGGACAAAATAATGCACAGCATGGGCCTGCATGGCAAATCGTTTATTCCGCTGGTTATGGGTTTTGGATGTAATGTCCCAGCAATAATGGCAACCCGCACACTGGAAAATAAGCGCGATCGCATACTAACGGTGCTTATCAATCCATTTATGAGCTGCTCTGCGCGATTACCTGTATATATTTTGTTTGCCGGTACTTTTTTTCCTAATCATGCAGGTTTTATCATCCTGTTTATTTATGCATTGGGCATTATTCTGGCATTTACTTCGGCAAAGCTATTCAACAACACTATTCTGAAAGGCAAATCAACACCGTTTGTTATGGAACTTCCGCCATATCGCATGCCAACCACTAAAACAATTGTTATACACATGTGGGACAGAGCATCAAGCTATTTACGAAAAATGGGTGGAATAATTTTAGCTTTTTCAATTATTATATGGGTATTGAGCGAATATCCAAAACCTTACCATATCCAAAAACAATTTGACACAATGATACAGCAAAAAATAATTGAGTTGAATCAAACATTGAGTACTTATCAAAAACAAAATGCTGACCCAAACACAATCCAGACAATTCATAAACAGTATAACACAATAATTGAAGATTTAGAGATACAAAAGCGCCAGGAAATGGTACAGTATACCTTTATCGGCAGGATTGGTTCTTTTATCTATCCTCTGTTACAACCGTTAGGATTTAACTGGCAGATGGGGATATCGCTTACCACAGGTTTTGTAGCAAAAGAAATTGTAGTAAGCACAATGGGTGTATTGTATCATGCTGCTAATGATGAAAATACTGTCAGCTTATCACAAAAGCTTGGCAATCCCCGTTATGGTATCACTCCTCACGCAGCATTAGCATTCATGATATTTGTCATGATATATATTCCCTGTTTAGCCACAGTGATTGCTATTGCTCGCGAGATTGGTACCCGCTGGGCTTTTTTTTCAGTTGCATATCAGATTACAGTTGCATGGATAGTAAGTTTTATTGTTTATCAAATTGCACGTTTTATTCTTTAGGTTCTGGCGATAGTTACTGTTTAAAACTACCTTAACCCTCCTGAAACTATCCTGAATAGCTTTTATGGTGCTACTATATCCCTTGCGCAATTTATTTCCCATATACAACCATTGAAGCCGGAGATGATAATGTTTTTGCTGATACTCATTTAAAGTAGCATCATCAATGTAATAACGAAATCCTTTATTTGTATTATCGTTCATCTTTTATCCTTTTTAAATATTCTATATCACTATATCCTGATCTCGCATTGACACCTTCTTCATTGTAATAAGATCATCAATAGATATAATGGGCAACTTTATGCCATTTATTGTGACAAACTTTGCTCTGGTTATTGCCTCTTCATAATTAATGGGAGAATCAATAATAATATCAATCTTGGAAATTGCCCAATCAGGATTAGCAAAGCAAAATGCTTTCATACTTTTATTTTTTATACAATCACTCCTCTTATTCACATCTATAATGTCCATTGGTTTAACAGGAATTTTTGGTTTAAAATCCATTTGTATCATCTGCTCAACAAAACGCTTTGTATTAGTTTCGTCTAAATACAGTAAGATATCGATATCATAGGTAATACGTGGAATCCCATACAGGTTTACCGCAATACTACCCACAATGATATAGTGTATACCGTTATTATTAAAGGTTTTTAATATTTCCATATAATCAAGCATACTCATCTATTTCACAAATGAAGATTTCAAACGTATAGTTTCATCAATGAACTGAATACTACAACTCAACCAAAAATAGAAATATACACCAGCCGGTTATTCCTGGCTTGACCCGGAATCCCTATATATAACGTTAAATCTTGAATCAGCGTTCAGGATGACACTACACTATGGTGTATAAAATACCAACTGGACTGAAATTTTTTCTTGCAATTTTTTATGATATATTGCAATTTTGCATAGTGTTCACATTATTATAATATCAAATATTAGTTGTTAATTAATGAATAGTGATATCAACTTTACAGAAAATGCTGATCATGTAAAATATTTACTACAGATTGCAAATCTTGATACTACGTCTTCCCTATCAGAGTATGTTCACAATCTAAAAACAACTATCGCCCAGCTAAAAATTCCTGTTTTTAATATTTCCTGCCTTTCAAACATCGAAGGCACCGATCATCTATTAATATTTCCCGATTGGGATTACCTTAAGCAATGGGTGCCTGAGCTATCCATATCAAACAACATCTTTGAATATGCCACCATCAACATTAAAAAGTTAATTGCCAATCGTGCTATTTTTAAAAAAAGTATATTGCATTCTCTATTACGAGGTTATTTAACACTGACCGATACTATTTCCATACCTGAGGTAATACAGTATCATAAAGCAATTGTTTCATGTGAACAAATGATAAGCGATTTTTCTCAAGCAAGTAAGGAATTATTTCAGATACTCAATCCTGATGTTCAGAATCGTATTCTGGAGTCACCTCTTTTTGGCAGCGCTATATCATTTCCACTTTTTTCCGATAGAGATGTCATAGGCTCGTTTGATGTTGTTTATCCAAAAAACTATCCTGAAATAAATGACAATGAATTTGCAACCCTTGAACTTATTGCAAAATTAATAGCCAGTGGGTTGCGGCAATATCGTTACCAGAATAAAATTATTATTTCTGAAACAAAATATTCTTCGCTTGTCAATGCTATCCCTATGGCATTATTTGTCATTAACAAAGAGTATTCTATTATAGAAACTAACGATACCTTTAAAAAATGGTTTAACATAGAGCGCCCACTCAATAAAAAATGTTATGAGATAGTTGGTTGTAGCAATAAAACCTGTAATGGCTGCCCTGCCTCAAAAGCAATGGACAAAGCAGCTCCCATACTACAGGAGAAAAAAGTTCCTCATTTTAAGGATACACGTTTTTTTAACTATATTACTTCCCCCATCATTGCACCATCGGGCAGCATCTCTTCAGTAGTTGTTATTATGGAGGACATAACAACACGTATCAATGCCGAGAAAAAAATAGAAAAATTTAGCCTTACATTAGCAGAAGAAGTAGACAATCAAACAAAACAACTAAAGGAAAAACAGCAAAAATTGCAGTTAACCACCAACACGTTGTATGCATTGAAACAGGCTAACACCATAAAAGAAAGTATACACTGTATTATTGAATCACTGCATACATTGGGTTGTAAATATTGTATTGTAACTTTACTCAGCAGTGATGTCAATACACTTCAAATAGTTGAAGTATATCCTGCCAGCTTTTTGCAATTGCTTCAAGCGGTTACAAATCAAAATATTACTACTATAAAATTTGATTTTGATGATTCAGCAAATATACCGTTTTTTTCGGTTATTAAAAGCGGTAAAGAAATTATGATAGAACATTTTTCTGAATTGATATCATTCCTTGAATCAACATTTCCACAAATTGAAAGCGATAAGATAAAACAAATTAGTTCATTACTAAAAGATGAAGTAATTGGCATTTATCCTCTTGGGTCAAAACACCAGATAGAAGGAAGTATAGCAATTGCTTTTGACAAACAGTCAATTGAAGAAAACAAGGATTATATAGAGATATTACTCAATGCTGCAGCGGTTGAAATAAACCGTAAGCGAAATCAGGAAGAGCTTGTAAAATCGGAATTAAAATATCGTAATCTGGTAGAAAATACTCAGGATATAATAATGCTGTGCACTGCAGAAGGTGAAATCATTTACGGCAACTCGGCTTTTTATAAACTGCTGGCATATCCCGAAACCAGAAAACCTTCATTTTTTAATTTCATTGATGATAATGAAAAATATTTAATACAATCAATAATGCAACATTTGCTTAATTATGGAATTAATCCTGACCCATTTGAGATTCAGATGTATACCTGTGATGAAAAATTTTTATGGTTTGAAATTGCCATGAGCATGATACCACTTGATCATACTGTGGGTATTCAGATTGTTGCTCGTGATATTGAACGTAAAAAAAGAATGGAATCACATATACAAAACCTAACAGAATTTCAGGAAAAGATATTACAAAATGAGATGATTGGAATTATAACTACTGATCTGAGCGGTATCATTACCAGCTGGAATAAGGCAGCAACAAGTATACTGCAATATCAGCCCTTTGAAACACTCAATACTCCCTTGCAAAATCTTATTCTTAATTATTATGAAGATTCAGTTTTGTCAAAATCAAATACTTTTGCCTCAATCATAAACCAACCGTATACAGAGATTAAGATGCTTAAAAAAGGTGGCACTATTATTACCACCCTGTGCATGTCATCTCTTTTACATGATGATCATGACATGCCATTTGCACGTCTTCACTTTTTTATTGACATCAGTGAGAAGAAGCAACTTGAAGCTGAATCATTAGAGCTAAATAAAAAACTCCAGCATGCCCAGCTGGTTACCATAGTATCACTGGCAAAGTTGGCAGAATATCGTAACAAAGAAACTGGCATGCATCTTGAACGTATCATGCGCTATGTTGAAATTTTAGCACGGGAGCTATCACAACATCCTGATTATAGAGACTATATAACCGAAGAATATATACAGGATCTGGTAAATTCATGTCTTTTACATGATATTGGGAAGGTTGGAGTTCCTGATCATATTTTGCTTAAACCTGGAAAACTTACCGACTATGAATATGAGATAATGAAAACACATACAATAATAGGTGCTGAAACTATAGCGGAAGCAGAAAAAAAGGTTGAAGGACGTTCCTATCTCAATTTAGGGAAAGAAATTGCCTATTATCATCATGAACGATGGGATGGCTCAGGATACCCCAAAGGTTTGAAAGGTGATGCTATACCTTTTTCAGCACGCATAGTTGCTATAGCTGATGTATATGATGCTCTTGTTTCAGAACGCCCCTATAAACGTGCTTTTCCTCATGAGAAGGCAGTTGAAATTATTTCTAAAAAAGCGGGAACATATTTTGATCCTGTAATTGTGGAAGCTTTTATAAAACATCACAATAGATTTTTGCAGATCAAAGAGACCCTTCTCTAAACATTGTATATTCTTTTATATCCTTTGTATCCTTTATATCCTTTTTAATACAGCTTTTAATGAATCACCACTTTCTATAATTCCATAAAAACCACTTTGTGCCGCTCCGGGATTAAACATCATTGGACTCCCATTAGTATTGCAAGGCTTATGAGTATGGCCAAAACACGCTATATCACATCCCGAATGTTTAGCTTCAATCCAAACTCCTGTAATGTCATGATGGGCTCCATATACATCCCCGTGGGTTATAAAAAATTTAAAATTGCCTATTGTTTCAACAATTGTGCTTTTTTCATTGATGCCCCTTGCCCTATCGATGTTGCCGCATACTGTTATCACAAACACACCTTCCGGTACACTCACATACATCAGGTCATTGATGCCATCACCGCAATGTAATAGATAATCAAACTTCCTTTCAGCTTCTATTATAGTTTTTATTGCATCAATATTTCCATGAGTATCCGAAATTACCAGTACTTTCATAAATTACACTCAATAAAAAGTAGTTGCATTATTTAAATCGGATTGGCGATAGTTCATCAAGAATAAATTTTATATATTTATATAAACAGTCTGCTTTTTTTATAACACACGCTATAGTTTATTGTATCAATAACACGGTAGGTTTTGATTATATGGAACAATCACTTATCAGAAATTTTTCCATCATTGCACATATTGATCATGGCAAATCAACATTGGCTGATCGTATTATTGAGCGTTGTAAAGCTATCGACCCACGCAATCACGTTGATCAGCTTCTGGATGATATGGATATTGAGCGTGAACGTGGAATTACCATAAAAGCCAACGTCATTACACTGAACTATCAGTCGAAAGATGGAAAAATATATACATTTAATCTGATAGACACTCCTGGTCATGTTGATTTTGCCTATGAGGTATCCAGAGCATTAGCCGCATGTGAAGGAGTATTGCTGCTTGTAGATGCCACTCAGGGAGTTGAAGCTCAAACAATTGCTAATATGTACTTAGCTCTAGAAAATGACCTTACCATCCTGCCGGTCATTAATAAAATAGACATGCCAAATGCTGACATCCAGCGTACTAAAGAAAGCATTAAAAAAAGTTTAGGACTTGATCCTGATACAGTATTATGTGTTTCAGCACGCGAAGGAATTGGTATAGATGAACTTCTGGAAAAAATCATCGAAATAATCCCTGCACCAAAAGGCAACCCTTCTGCACCACTTAAGGCTTTAATTTTTGACTCCTATTTTGATCAATATGTTGGTGTTGTTACCAAAGTACGAATATTTGATGGGCAGGTTCAAGAAGATGATGAAATTATGCTATTTTCAACACAAAAGCAGTATGAGGTTACCGAGGTAGGACATTTTCGGCTAAAGCGAGAAAAACGAGTACAGCTAACCGCCGGTGAAGTAGGATACATAACAGCAGGGATAAAACAGCTAACCGATACCCGTACCGGTGATACTATAACATCCGCAGAAAATCCTGTTTCACACCCAATCATAGGATTTAAAGAAGCAAAACCAATGGTATTTTCCGGACTGTATCCATCAATAAGCGATGACTATGATGATCTAAAAGATGCATTGTACAAATTAAAGCTTAATGATGCAGCATTACACTTTGAACCTGATAACTCGTATGCGTTAGGCTTTGGTTTCAGGTGTGGTTACCTTGGTTTGCTTCACATGGAAATCGTTCAGGAACGCCTGGAACGCGAATTTAATTTAGCCCTTATTACAACTGCTCCTACCGTAGAATACCGCGTTATAAAAACAACAGGCGAAGTTCTATTAATTGATAATCCAGTTAAGATGCCCGACCCATCACAAATAGAACGTATAGAAGAACCGTTTGTACAGGCTACTATCATTACTCCATCTGAATTTATTGGCAATATCATGGCTCTGGTTAATGAATGCCGCGGAATACACAAAAAAATGGAATATATTGATCCAACTAGAGTAGAACTGTTTTACGAAATGCCTCTTGCCGAGATTATGTTCAATTTTTACGATAAGCTAAAATCGTGCACTCGTGGATATGCTTCATTTGATTATGAACTTATCGATTATAGAGCTTCAGATATTGTTAAGGTTGATATTCTGGTAAATGAAGAATCAGTTGATGCTCTTTCATTCATGGTTCATGGAGATAAAGCATATAAGCGAGGCCGTGAGATTATTGAAAGGTTGAAAGAGGTTATCCCGCGACAACAATTTAAAATACCATTACAGGCAGCGATAGGCTCTCGCATTATTGCCCGAGAAAATATATCATCATTAAGAAAGAATGTTACAGCAAAATGCTATGGGGGAGACATTACCCGTAAACGAAAACTTCTTGAAAAACAGAAAGAAGGCAAAAAACGCCTTAAACAAATTGGTTCGGTTGAAATACCTCAAGAAGCTTTTTTAACTATCTTAAAGATAGAATAATAAAAGAATAAACCCTATTACGCCCAGGTAATAAGTCGCGATTCATATTTTCTTGGCATATCTGAATGTAAGGGAATAACCCTTACGGTAAATCCAAATTGTCCGGATTTAAGGCAGAGCATCCTTCCCTCATAGATATATTTTCCACCACCCGATTCTTCTACCATATGCATAGGCAATGCAGCCCCATCCTCAATTTCGCCTTTCTGATTTAAGTTTCCAAAATATAATTCTACCTGAACATCAGTTGGTTTCAGATCACCCAAATTGACTACAGCTTTTGCTTTCAGTTGAGAACCAACAATAATCTCTTTTTTACTTTCATAGGTAATAGATTCAAGAGTAACCTGATGCCATTTTTGCATTATATCTTTTTTCCACTTAGCCAGTGAACGAGATGCTTTAAAATCATCCTTACTGAACTTCACAAAGTTATCATGTGCTGTAAGATAGTACATTTCAGTATACTCTTTCACCATTCTATTTGTGTTAAATTGCGGCAATATTGTTTTCATTGATTCTTTAATACGATTTGCCCATTCACGAGGGATACCATCTGCGCCCCTGTTGTAAAAAAGTGGAATAACTTCTTGTTCCAGAATATTGTATAATGATAAGCTTTCAACCTCATCTTGATAATCAGGGTCATGGTATTCTTCACCCTTTCCAATTGCCCATCCATTATTACCGTTGAATGCTTCTGGCCACCAGCCATCCAATACACTTATATTGAGTGCACCATTAGGAACAACCTTCATGCCGCTTGTTCCCGATGCCTCCTGAGGCCGTATTGGTGTATTGAGCCATACATCAACGCCCTGTACAATATATCGAGCAATATTGATATCATAATCTTCAAGAAAAACAATTTTGCTCCTGAACCGATCATCCCTGCCTAAATGGATAATCCGCTTAATTAATTCTTTACCCATATTATCCCGAGGATGTGCCTTCCCTGAAAATATAATCTGTACTGGTTTTTCCTTATTTAATAGTATTCTTTCCAAACGTTGCATATCTTTTAGTATAAGTGTAGCCCTTTTATAGGTCGCAAATCGCCGTGCAAATCCTATTGTCAATGCCTCGGAGTCAAGTACTGAATCTGCTTTCTCAATCTCTGCCCTTGGTGCACCTCGTGCAATCAATTGTTCCCGTAACTTTTTACGTGCAAATGCCACTACCCGTTCACGCAAACGCTCTCTACAGCGCCATAGCTCAGAATCAGGAATGGTGTCAATACCTTTCCATATTGTTTTATCTACCGGATTATCAATCCATCTAGGACCAAGGTATCTGTTCAATAACCTCATCATTTCATCAGATGTCCATGAAAGAATCTGGACGCCATTGGTAACATGATAAATTGGCACCTCATTAACCGGCACCCCTGGCCATATATTTTTCCACATTCTACGTGATACCGAACCATGCAATTTAGATACCCCGTTGCAATGAGCAGCAGTTTTAATTGCTAAAACTGTCATACAAAATGTTTCTATTTTATCATGAGGATTTTCTCTCCCTAATGCCAAAAACTCATCACGAGATATGCTTAATTTTTGAAAATAATGCGATAGATATTTATCAATAAGTTCTGGAACAAATCTATCATTACCTGCAGGAACAGGGGTATGTGTGGTAAAAACAGTGCTGGCATTAACATATTCAATGGCTTCATAAAAGTTTAATTTATGTGTATGCATAGTATCATGAATCCGCTCAATGCTTAAAAAAGCTGAATGTCCTTCATTCATATGATAAACGGATATATTTTTCCCCAATGCTTTTAATAATCTGTATCCACCTATCCCCAACAACATTTCCTGTTTAATACGCATTTCAACATCACCACCATAAAGCTGGTCAGTTATAGTACGGTCTTCCAGATTATTTTGCGTTATATTTGTATCTAAAAGGTAAAGTTTAACACGGCCAATATTACATTCCCATATCTGTGCAAATACAATCCTGCCGGGATATTCAACTTCAACTACCAAAGGCTTATCGTCTTTTAAAATCAGTTGTAATGGCAAATTGTGAAAGTCGGTCTCAGGATATCTTTCCTGCTGCCAGCCGTCGATATTGAGATACTGGTGGAAATATCCCAGACGATACAATAGCCCAACAGCATAAAACGGAAGTCCTAATTCACTTGCCGACTTGATATGATCACCAGCTAAAACTCCCAAACCGCCTGAATAAATTGGCAAACATTCATGAATTCCAAATTCAGCACTAAAATAAGCAATCTGCATATTTTTATAGGTAGGATATGCATCTTCAACCCATGATTTTTTTGTTAAATGCCACTCAAGCTCTTCAGAAACTCGTTTTAAATGTGCCATAAAACTTTCTGAATCTGCTGCTTCGTCCAATTCGGACTGTGAAAGCATACCAAGAAGAGCTACGGGATTATGGTCTAAATCCCTCCAGAGTTCAACATTTAGACGTCTGAAAAGCTCTATAGCTTCAAAATTCCACACCCACCACAAATTATATGCAATTGTTTTTAATGGTTTAAGATTATCAGGTAAATATGGATATACCCTGAATGTTTGTATAGTTCCCATAGTCTCCACCTATAATAAATAGTAATCGGGCAATAGTAGTTTCTCAGTAAAAACAAGTCAAGATTTTAATAATGATACTGATAATTTTATTAGTTTTTAGAAATAACTATCACACATTTTTTTAACATCTCACCAAATAAATGATATATTGTTATGAGATAGTTATTATTAATTGATATATTGACTTACAAACAGTTTCTCATTATGTATCAAAGGATTGTCTATGGATTTTACAATCGTATTGTATCAATATCCATTAGGAAGTTTCATCACGCATCACACCTTTCAAAATTTACAGAGAATAAAACCGCACTTCATTTGTTTTCCTGAATATTTCTTTGTAAACAAAAAATTAGGTAACCATGCCCAGACTTATCACAATCAACAATTACAATTGAAGCGCATACAGCTATTATCACGTGAGCTTGACACAGTTGTCATTGGCGGTACAATGCCCGAATTAAATGGAAATAAATTGCACAACACAACCTTTGTTTTTCACAATGGGACAATACTGGGTTTTTATCGTAAACAAAACCTTTTTTTTGCCGAAGAAGGGAAAATTACTCCGGGCAATGGTCATGTTATATTTAATGCGTATGGCATACGATTCAGTGTTCTTATATGTGCAGATGTTTTTAAGGATGAAAATTTTATTGCTCTTAAAGAGCAGGGGGTGCAAATAATATTTATTCCAACATTTTCACTATTCCGTAATGAAACAATCGACGAAAAATATAAACGTGATAATGATATATTCATACGGGGAGCAAAATTAGCTGATGCAATTATAGTTAAGGTATGCGGAGTAAAATCCGATTATAAAAATTTTTTACAGGCACGAAGCCTTATTGCATCACCCGAAGGTATTCTTTACCGAGTTGAACCTGAACAGGAAGATAAATCAATGCTGATAGTAAATACTATTACTATCTAATGCTTCACCATCCTCCCAATTTGTTTGGCTGTTATAAATAATAGTACTCCATATTTTAATTAATAAAATACTTTGGAACTTACACTATAATCCCGGTTAATTTTGATTTAATGAACTGCGGTAACGCAAAAGCCCCTCTATGAATATCAGGATTATAATATTGTAATTGTGGCAATAGCACCTGTGCTCTTTCTTGTATAAAATCATTGAGCGGGTGATATTTCTTTGAACAAAATGAAAAACCAATCATACCGCTTGGATAAGTTGGAACCATGGTGTAATAGTATGATGGCACCTTAAAATATTTTTTATTATAGTTTGCTAAGGTCACAATGATATTGCTGTGATAAAATATTGATTCAGATTGAGTGGATGCAATACCATCTGAATCCAAACATTGGCTTACATTTTTATAAAATTGTTCTGAAAATAACACTGCTGCTGGACCTATTGGGTCGGATGAATCTACAAGAATTATATCATAAGCATTTTTTCTTTCTGCAATGAATTTTGCACCATCTTCAGTATAAACGGTAACCCTTGGATCATCAAATGAACAGGATAAAGCAGGCATATATTCTTTGCACAATCTGATAACATCACCATCAATTTCGCATATATCAGCTTTTTCTACTTCTTTATGCTTTAATACTTCTCGCAATGTACCACCATCTCCACCACCTATCACAAGAACACGTTTAGGAGCTGGATGTACACACATGGGAACATGGGCTATCATTTCATGATAACCCATCTCATCAAGTTCGGTTGTCATGAATACTCCATCAAGCACCAACAACCTCCCAAATGCTTTTGTTTCATATATTTCAATCTTTTGAAATTTTGAATCATAGGTTACTAATTTATCAATAACCTTTAATTTCATAGTTCTTCCACTTTCTACTTCATATATTTCATCAATCCAAACATTTGATTCAAAAGGCATGAATTACCTCCATTTTCAATAATAGTATATGCATCCAGCTAAGTGTAAAAATGACATTTAAAAATCATTGCAACTGTTTGGTAAAGATTCTTTCCTAAAATAGAATAGTTTCGTAAAAAAATTACTTACCAATACCTTATACTGGTACAGTGTCACATTACTATGGTTTATAAACATACATTGCAACTTCCTTTACAATTATTTAACATATGGAAAGGTACTGAATCACTTACAATTATTAATAGTTTATTTTATTTAAAGGTTGGTGGATGGAAATCCATCCACCTTTTTATCATCTATGTTACTTTCTCAATGCTACATTCAATGTATAGTCACTACCTTTGAAATAACTTAGTGAAAACTGAGCAGCTATTTCAGGATCGTAATATTTACAGCTAAATATATCAATATAAGCTGTATTGGTAAGATTTGCAAAGTGTCCTGATATCATTGATGTTTCTATAAGCTGTACCATTGAAAATCCAGCAACACGCTCATCTTCACCAAAATTAACAACTTGAGTTTCTCCAAATCGTTTCATTTCAATAAGGTTACATAACTGAATAGCATACTGCCGTATCATCTCCGCATCACGAATAATATGCGGATCACATTTATGGATATCGACACTACAATATAATCCCCATGCACCTAATTGTTCAAATTGATTATTGGTCGGAATTTTTATTTGAATCTCGCTATTCAATGTAGTTAACATTTTCTACCTCCCGAATTACTGGAATACATTTAACCTTACTATCGTTCATCACACCTCTACGCATCTCATACAGAACACAGCGATCTGCTTCCAGTTTTTCAGTGATATAATCGATAGCATTTTTATAGTCATGATCTCCGCAGGTGAAGACGTCAACAGCAGCATACCCATACTCCGGCCATGTGTGGATTGTGATATGCGACTCGGCTATGACGATTACTCCGCTAATACCGTAAGGAGAAAACTTATGAAAAAATGGTTGGATGATAGTGGCTTTAGAGAGTTCGGCTGCGGCCGTCAATACCTCCTCAACCTTTTTCAAATTGTTGATGTGGAACGCGTTGCAGTTGAAGAGCTCCGCAATAATGTGTGTACCTAAACCCTCCATGGGCAACCACCTCATAATTATAAAATCACCTACACTACGGTGAGTGTATGCATTAAGAATGGTTTTTAAGGTTAACTTAAATTCGCCACCCTGGGGATTGTGTTCCTTTGGGTTCTTTGCGCTTTACCTTACATGATATGCTAAAATCTTCTTCAGATTTTAGCTAAAAATAATATCACCCCCTCTGCTCAAACAGAACATTGTCAGTATTATATCACCTTCAAAAATTTCAACAATAATATTGCAACATTCAAAAAAAATTTAATAAAAATTAATAATAAAGTATAAGGTTTAATAAAGAATTTGAAAAATGATTGACTACAATGTATATTATAAATAGATTGTCACATCATGTTAAATGACCGCGCGGTGGAGCAGCTGGTAGCTCGTTGGGCTCATAACCCAAAGGTCGCAGGTTCAAATCCTGCCCGCGCTAATAAGGCGGAGTAGCTCAGTAGGTTAGAGCACACGGCTCATATCCGTGGTGTGGGGGGTTCGAGTCCCTCCTCCGCTAATCTTCTTTAGTGTAATTTCTTTTACAAACATCACATAATCCATGCGATGTTTTTTTGTTTGCATATTCATTAAAATATTTGTCCAGTGAAATCCATTCACCATTAATAAAAATTTTGTGACAACGAGCACATACATAGATATATGACTCTAACTTTCCCATTGAAAGATTAATTTTTATTGTTTCATATAATAAAATGCCAAAAAGTATTGTTATAACAACCGTTTCCATTAAGCATTCCACAAAATTTATTGGCGTGGGCTCTTCATTAAAAATAATATATGGCAAATCAAGTATCTCTTCAAACCAAAAAAACATAACCAGTAACAAAAAGACAATGAATTCAATTATAACTATTTTTTTTAATGTGTATTTATTTTTCATAATACTATTTTACCTCATCAATTTTTGTAACCATGGTTGTGACAATGATATTGCCGACTCAGGACATATCTCCATACAACAATAGCATCGTATGCATTTTGAATAATTATAATTGGGAATTGTTTCTCCATCTTTTGCAATACTGATTGCTTTAGCAGGGCATATCTGTTTACATTGATAACACAGAGTGCATTTATTATCATCAGGTAATGGCTTAGCAATAATCAAATTTTTCAATAATCTATTTACAATTGAGATAGATAGTATTGATTGTGAACCTGATTCTTTTGGAGGTATGCAGTTGTAGTTATTTTCAATAGCTGCATCTTTGACTATGGTAATTGCATCACTCACAGCACATATATTCCTCTTCATACCCATTGTAATGGTAGGAATTTCATCAATAGTAAAACCAGCAATCTTTGAAAGTGCATAATCAACGGCTATAGCATTATATGATGCTCCAATGATTCCCATAAATTTTGGGTTACCTTTAAGCCCCGGACCATCTCCTTCCAGAATGGTAATTGCATCAACAATATGTATGATAGTTTTTGGCAATGAACTATCAGTAATATATGCTTCATATAAATCCAACAACATCTCGGAAAATTCGGATTTTGTTTTTGCCTTAATATGCCATTGGGATTTTTTCATACCATGGATTGTTCCAAAAAGATTTTTCACAGCGCATGTAATATAGGTTAACGCATGAGTCTTAAATTTGGGAAGATTGATGATGATATCACATTCTGTAAATATTTTTGGAACTTCAAAATATTTAAAATGCCGTGCATTTTCATTATGTATGATAATATAATCTGAAGTATCAGCAACCTGAATCTCCTCATCAGCAACTATCGCGTCATAACCTGCTTTTTTCATCACACGCTGCAATGAATGTACGGCTGGTGACTCAACAAGGATGGGTATTCCACCGTGTTGCTTAATAACATGAACTATCGCCCTGAAAAATAAAGGATGCGTAACAACTGCTGCTTCAGGTGCAGTTGATGTTAAAAGATTTGGCTTGATAGCAACCTTTGCATTATAAAACCGTGAAAAATCAAAATGCAATGCATTCAATGCACTGGTAATTTGTTTTGTAACAATATCATCCTTATAGGTTTTACATTCTTTTAAAATAACTTCCATATTTCTTCCTTATGAATACACTATACGATATACAACTGTTAACGGACAATTTCAATATTTAACGCATGTAGTACTATAATTTTCTGAGCAACTATATTGGTAATAATTCCTTCAACATTAGCTATTGTGCCATTGGTTATACTGTTATCAGCAGTAGATGAAAAAACTTCAACCACACCATCAAATCTGTCATTTTCATAATTTATTAATAATTGAAATGTATGATTCCTGCCTTGTTTTTTATAATTTGCTACTTTACCACGCCATTTAACATTTATCCCCTTATATAGATACGGTTTCTTTATAACATCATTATACAAGTAACCTGAAACTGTCCTTTCTCTATTTCTAATGATGAAATCCTTTAAAAATGCAACACGTTGTTTAACCTTCATCTGAACATTACTTGCATCTATTTTATTCAGAATAATCATTGCGTCATTTTCTTTACCTTCTTTGATCAGCCACTTAGCATGATTAAAATCACGTATACACTCTTCTCCGGAAGTATAAAATTCAGGTGTTTTAAATTTTTGTATGGTATCTATAACATCATAATGCATACCATCAAGTGTTATGTTTGATAGTTCATGTATATCTGACCGTGTTTCAGTAAAAAGTAACGAAATTTTTTGGGTTATAAGTTTTGCCAGCGGTGATGAGAAAAAAATAATTCCTGCAATGATTATAGCTATAATGCTAAAAAGCAGTACACATTTCATTACTGGAAATCTTGCACGCCCAGAATGCTGGTGTTTGTGCATTGCATGTTTTTTTGGTGGTTGTATGGTGATAAAATCTTTAATCCTAGCTTGCTTTTGAAATTTTTCAAAATTATCAGTTTCATGTACGGTTTTAATAATCTTTGTAATTTTTTTATTGTTGGGCGATAGTTTAATGATATCTACATATCCGCTACAGGCATCATCTTTTGTTTTTGCAGCTTTCAATATAAGAAATGCCTTAATCTCTAAAAGAGGAATATAGTTTTGATGTTGTCGGAGTGCTTTCCGTAATGTTGCTTCGGCTTGCACCAGTTTATCTGTTAATAGATATGCTATTACAAGCAAAAAAAAATCATAGGGATCATTTGAGATAGCAATATTTTTTTCTAATAGTTGTATAACAACGGAAGTTTCCCCTTTTTTAAATGCTTTATATGCTTCTTTCGTTATTATATTTGATTTCACATTGTAGTTCTTAATAATAAATTTTTATAGAGTATAACTATTTATGCTACAATAGTTATCTTTTAACCCTTTCCACATACTCACCTTTTCGTGTATCAACTTTAATAGTATCGCCTTCATTTACAAATATTGGAACCTGTATAGTTGCCCCTGTCTCAACAGTTATCGGTTTCAACACATTGGTTGCAGTATCACCTTTTACCCCGGGTTCAGCATAAGTCACTTTTAAAACTACAAATATTGGCGGTTCAATTGACAATATGGCATCATTATGCATCGTTGCTTCAACATTATCTCCTTCTTTAATATAATTAAGCAGGTTCCCTGCCTTCTTTTTATCAATACTTAACTGATCATATGTTTCCGTGTCCATAAAAATCAGCGCATCACCTTCATCATATAAAAACTGTAAAGTCTTTTTCTCTATTCTTACATCTTCAACCTTTTCGCCACCTTTAAACTTCTTATCAACAATAGTACCTTTTGTAATGGATTTCAACTTTGTTTGTACAAACGCACCGCCACGACCCAATTTTACATGCTGATAATCAACAACAGAATATAAATCACCATCAACTTTGATTACTGTTCCGTTTCGTAAATCATTACTTGTTATCATTACAACTCCTCCGAAAATAGAATTACACCTCAATGTCATTCCGGACCTGTTCAGGAATCCCAATAGGTATCGTTATATCCTGAAATCAGTCCATGATATGATTCAGTATGACTGCCAACAAATATTTTCATCCCTTATTCCCGCCCATCAACAACTCATTCACTATGTTTACATTTGCGTATGCTTTTTACCACAAAAAATAATTATACAAAACACTGCTATGCACCATATTAAAGAACTATTATATCTTTTGGGCTCTTTGTTAATACCTCATATCCATTGTTTGTTATTAAAACCATGTCTTCAATACGTACTCCACCACGTTTTGGTAAATAGATACCAGGCTCGATGGTTATCACCATCCCCTTTTTTAATTTGATCATGCCATTTTGCTTAATGGCCGGAATCTCATGAACATCCATTCCTACTCCATGACCAAGTGAATGCCCAAACTTATCTGCATATCCATGAGCAGCTATAAAATCCCGTGCAATACTGTCAAGTTTATTTGTAGTCATTCCTGGTTTTACTGCTGCAATGGCATTCTCTTGAGCTTTTTTTACTATTACGTAAATATTTTTTATATCTTCTGAAGCACTATGAACAAAAACCGTCCGTGTAATATCAGAACAATATCCATTGTAAATACATCCCATATCAATAAGGACGGGATCACCTTCTTTAATTATTTTTACATCAGTCTTATAATGAGGCATTGAAGAACCATTACCAGATGCTACAATAGTTGCAAATGATGTTCCTAAACAACCATTTTTTTTATAAAAATATTCTATTTCTGTTGCAACATCCCATTCAGTAATTCCAGGTTTAAGTATATTTAAAATATGATTAAAACATAAATCAGTAAGTTTTGCAGCTTGCTTTATAATTTCAATCTCTTCCTCTTCTTTTATAACACGCAATTCATTGATACTATCTCCACCATATTCTAGTGCAATCCCTCTGCAATGTTCTTTCATTGCCTTATATTGCGATAAAGAAATAGCATGTTCTTCCAAAAAGAGCTTTTTAACGCTTTTCTTTTTTAACAATGCCGATAGTGTTTGATTTATATCTTTTTCCTGTAACACAAAGCGCACGTTTTGAGGCAAAATCGAAATAGCATATTCTTCATATCTCGAATCAGATATAAAAACAGTTTCATCAGGAAAAAAAATTAAATATCCGTAACTCCCATCAAATCCAGTGCAGTATTTGATATTGATAAGACTACTTACCAGATAAGGAAAACAGTCATTGTTTTTTAATTTGTTTCTTATCTTTTTTATTCTGGACAGATAGTTCATACTATTAACATTATTTTTGAATATTGTTTAGATAATATACCAGTGCTTCTATTCCCAATATATATGAGTAATAACCAAATCCGCATATCTGCCCAATGCAAACAGGTGCTATGTACGAATGTTTTCGGAAATGTTCCCGTGCATGTATATTTGATAGATGAACCTCTATGACCGGTGTATTACATCCGGCTATACAATCACGAATTGCAACGGATGTATGCGTATACCCACCTGGATTTATCATAATGCCATCACAATTTTTATTTCTTTGAATATAATCTATAATTTCACCTTCACTGTTTGTCTGAAAACAATGTATGGTTATATTATGCGACTTTGCATATTCAATAATTTTATTATTGATTTCATCAAGTGTAAAAACACCATATATACCAGGCTCTCTTGTCCCAAGCATATTTAAGTTTGGACCATGAACTACATGGAAAGTGTATTGTTTCATATATTCCTCGTAGAAACGCAAATCATGCAAATTATACATATACTATCATTATCGAACACACATCAAAAACCATAATGTTTAATAAGATGAGTTGCCTTTATTTTTGCAAGAATATTTCCCTCATTATTAACTATCTCATAAAGAATAGTCTTTGACTCATCTTTTTTCCCTGTTTCAAAAAGAAGCATTGATACATAAATCTTAGCATTATAATAGTTTATATCATCCTGTTCAGCTTTTTCAAAATAGCGATCAAAATTTCTTTTTGCGGTAACAAAATTCTTTTGTATCGCAAAATAAATGATCCCTAGATAATATCGTGAAGATATACCATATTCATCCTGAAAGCGTGAAGCAATAGTAAAATAATTAATAGCCTGATTATAATTATTATTAATATAATGTATCAAACCATAATAATAATTAGAAACTGAAATAAGTTTTTTTCGTTTACTGCTATATGAATAAATAATCTTTAAATTTTTTATATCATTCTGTTTATAATAATGTTGCAGTAACAAAGTAAATATTTCATCTGCAAAAGCGGTCATATTTATATCATTTAATTTATTGTTAATAATGCTTAAAGCTTCATTTATATTCCCAAGTTTATAATGTGCTATGAATGCTATACTATCACGCATAATCATATTTTCTTTATCCTGTATATTTTTTACTAATTCTAGCGCATTATCAAACTGTTCCTGCTCTAAATAAATCTGAGCTAATTGTATTTGTGCATTGCTCAACACCATGCCATGGTGTTTCTTTATTAAGACCTTTTTGAAATATTCGGTTGCTAAATCAATATTGCCATTGTTCTTATAGTATAAAGCAATATTGTAAGCAACTTCATTATACCGATTGTCCTGCTCCATATACTGTAATGTTTCAATAGCAATATCAGGTTGATTATTCTTTAATGCTGTATCAGAAATCAAAACTAAATCATCCATACTATAATCCATGAGTGGTAGTTTCATAAACGTGTTTAATGCAATGGTGTAATCCTTCAGCATATAATAACTCTTTGCTAACCATTTAATCAATAATTTTGTTGTATAATCATCAACAGCTATATATTCACTATCCTTCAGCGTCTTAATTATTGTGTTGTACTGTTTCAACTCATATAAAGAAATGATATAAAACAGTAAAACCGAACGCTCTCTTGGTCTTCCTTTTATTGATAGATATTGTGAGTAAAAATATGAAGCACTCTGATAATTTTTCTTTTTATATGCTTCGTCTCCTTTTTCTATATATATCTTACCGGCAGTAATAGACGAATAGTAATTTTTAATAATGAAGTTCCAGTATTTCTCAACATTTACCCCCTTCTCATTTAATGATAGCGACAACTCATATAAAATCTCGTCCAACCCGTTTTTTTTGGGGAACTTTGCTATTAACTGGTTTATTGTCTCAACTGCTTTTTTAAAATTATTAATTTTTATATATGATCTCGATAATATTATTAAAACTTCATATCTGTTATCAACTTTATAATTATTTAAATATCTGTTACAGCTTGCAATTGCACTGGTATAATCACCGCGTTTAAAAAAATCAACAGCCTGGGCATAATCAAGCTCAACAAGATATTTTGAAAATGGATTAACTTCTTTAATTAGCTCAAAATATTCAAGTGACTTTTCAACATCTCCCTGCAAAATATATATTTTTGCTTCAAGATAGAGCATTTCATCCCTATTTTCTTCATAAGGATATTTTTCCAGCATAAAATCAAGTAAACGTTTGGCATCATCATAGCGATCTGTAGCGATATATAATTCGCTCAGTGTCATCATAACGTACTTTTGACTTTCCTGATCATTAATTGAAATAGCATTTTCAAGATAAGGAATTGCTTTTTCGATTGTATTATTTTTTAAATACAATTGTCCTAATTCAAATGAAGCCCTGCTCCTCAAATCGATATCATTGCTGTTTACCTGCACATCAGCTAAAAGTGATATGCCTTCATCTAAATCCTTTGTATTTAGCAATATTTTTCCTAATTCATACCGTGCATTATAATAATAGGGTGAATCTTCATTAGAAATTAAAATATACGATTTAAGATTTAACCGTGCATTATAGATATCATTCAGTGCAATATATGATAAAGCTTTAAAATACTGTACACTTAAAAAAGCAGGTATTTTAATCATTGATTCGGGAATTTCATTTAAATATTTAATTGCCTGCCAATGCTTACCCTGTATCTGATAAATCCTTCCAACGATAAGCTGTGCTTTTGATGAAATAGTTGCATCATTCACCGCATGAATTAATGGTTCAAGAATATCCAGTGCTTCTGAATAACGTTCACTAAGAAAAAGAGCTTCACCAATTTTTATCACCCTGTTACTATCTTCAAACTTTTTACTGGTTAATGTTAATGCTTTTCTCCATTCAATTATGGCTTCATCATACCTTTTTTGATTAAAATATATCTCACCTATACGATCATATGAATTTATAATAAGCTGCTTATTTTTATTTTGAGTAATAAATCTGTTATACTCTTCAATGGCTTTTATATAATCATTTAAATAGTAATATGATTCAGCAATCCAGTAACGGGCTTCATTACATAAATCAGGGGTTGTACACAAAAGAAGAAATCGGTTCAACTCAAATATAGCAGAACGATATTGTTTCTGATAGAAAATCGATAATGCTAAATAATACCATGCTCTATCCTTATATGAATCATTGGCATCAATAATTTTTCTGAAGATTAACTCCGAAGACCCATAATTCCCCATCCTGAAAGCTTCCATACCCTGTTCAAACAGTTGGGAGCTTTCAAGGGCAAAAGCCAGTGAACACACTATACTGTGCAGTAAAATAACAAGTACAATTACCCGTCTTTTCATTCTTATTCAATCCCCGCAAATGTTAACAGTTTATTTAAAATATAATTGGCTGCTAACGTTCTGACATGCTCCCTATTACCACTAAACTGGATTTGTGTTGAAAAAGTATCGCTACCTGCTATACCAAAACATACCAGACCTACCGGTTTTTCCTTTGTCCCACCATCCGGTCCGGCTATTCCCGTTGTTGCAATACCAAAATCAGATGCAAACCTTTGTTTAACTCCCCATGCCATTTCCAGTGCTGTTTCTCTGCTTACAGCACCAAACCTATTCAATGTATCTACTTTAACACCCAATAGAGTTTTCTTTGCTTCATTGCTATAGGCAATTACACCACCTGCAAATATGCTGGATGCACCTGGAATATCGGTAATCCGTTTGGATATAAGCCCTCCAGTACATGATTCGGCGACAGCTACTCTTAATTTATTTTTTGCCAATAAATGTACAACTTTTTCTTCCAGTGAATTATATCCAAAAATCAGTTTTGAACCAAACCTTTTTTTTATTTCATCAACAATATCAACGGCAGGTAATACATTGCCACTTTTAGGACTCAGTATAACTGTCGTTGTACCTGATTCATAGGTTATTGCAATATCAATATTTTCCTGTTTATTTACAATTTCTTTAACAGCCGAATCAACCTCCGCTTCACGCATCATAATAACTTTAAAGGTAAGCTCTTCCTTTTTTTGTAATTGATATTTTTTCTTACAATATTCTATAACACTCATCATCATTGACTGCAACTCGTGAGGTACTCCAGGCAGTACAATAATATCTTTATTGTCATACCCAATAGCAAAACCAGGCGCAAGCCCATTCTCATTTGGAAAAACATAAGCATTTTCCGGTACTGTTACCATCTTTACATCGGTATCAAGAGCAGACTTGCCAGTGGCTTTAAAGAAATAATCCATCCTTGCTTTTGAGGGTTTGTGTACAGTCAAATTCAGATGAAACATGCTCTGCAAAGTTTCACAGGTTATATCATCAACCGTAGGACCCAATCCACCTGTTATGAAGACGATATCAGCACTATACATAGCATGTTCAATAATTGACCGCAAGGATGCACTATCATCGCCCACAACATAATGAGCAACAACAGGTAACCCTATAGAAAACAATTGCCTGCTAATATAGTAACTATTACTTTCATGAATACGGCCATTGACCAATTCACTGCCTGTAGCAATCAAAGCAACTTTTGTCATTATAATTATTCTATTACTATAGATTAGTTTGGTGTAATTCAACCAATGTTATAACAAAAAATCAATAAATTATTTTATTTTTATTACATACGTTCAGGGGCACAGACCCCTAATAATGAAAGAGCATTTTTTAAAATGATACGCACTCCATCACATAATATCAGATAGCTTTGTGTCCTATCATGGTCATCTGACAGAACCCTGTGTTCAGTATAAAACTTATGGTATGCTTGAGCAAGCCTCATACAATACACGGTGATTCGATGAGGTTCATAACTATTGGCGGCATCATATATTTCTTCTGGAAAACGAGCCATCAGCTTTAATAATGTTATGGTTTCAGGATTACTATAATGCGCAGTATCAACAATTATTTTATCATAGTTGATATTTCTGTTTTGTGCTTCTCTGAATATTGAGCATATACGGGCATGAGCGTATTGCAGGTAAAAGACCGGATTTTCACTGCTCTGACGTTTAGCTAAATCAATATCAAAGTCCAGATGACTGTCCATTGAACGCATTACAAAAAAATATCGTGCAACATCTGTACCAATATCATCAATAAGATCGTGCATTGTTGAAAATGTTCCCAACCGTTTTGACATCTTTACTGCTTCACCGTTGGTTAGCAAATTAACCTGCTGTGATATTAATATTCTAAATTGATTTTCATCATACCCCATTGCCTTCATCGCTCCAACAAGACGAGCAATATAGCCATGGTGATCGGGACCCCATATATCAATAATCAGATCAAATCCCCGTTCAATCTTCGTTCGGTGGTAGGCAATATCTGCCATTAAATAGGTTGGTCTGCCATCATCGCGAATAACCACCCTGTCTTTATCATCACCAAACTTTGTGGAAACAAAAACCTTTTTACCATTGTCATCGGTAATAACACCAAGCGACTCAAGATAGTTAAAAACATCCAGCACCTTGCCACTTTCATGCAAGGTTGATTCGTAAAACCATGTATCAAAATGTACATTAAACCGTTCAAGGTCCTGCTTTTGCCATGCAATATTATAATCTACAGCTTTGCGGGCACAAAATTGCACAGCCTTTTCTTCATCGTTTATGTTTGATAGTTCATGCGAAAAATTTTCATGTATATATTTTGCAATATCCTTAATATATTCACCATGGTAGCCTTCGTCAGGGAATATCACATCCTTTCCCAGCATTTGCTGGTAACGAACCCACACTGATTTTCCCAGCCACCATACCTGATTGCCATAATCATTAACATAAAATTCCCGGTTCACTGTATCACCACTTGCTGCAAGCAAATTTGCCAGAGTATCGCCAACGGCTGCTGCACGTGCCGAAACTACATTTAAAGGACCTGTTGGATTAGCTGATACAAATTCAATGTTTACCTTACGCGGATATTCTTTTTTATTTCTACCATAATCATCATTAGCAGTAACTATCGCCTGCAAACGCTGAACCAGAAATGGCAATGATAAAAACATATTTAAAAAGCCAGGTTTTACCACATCGATGCGTTCAAAAATATGCTGTTCATCAATAAATCCTTTTATCTGTTCTCCTATTTGCAGCGGTGAAGTCTTTAAAATTCTGGCACATTCTAATGCAATTGGCGTAGCATAATCACCAAATTTTTCTTCTTTTGGATATTCTATTTTGATTGAAAGCGATGGTTGTTGTAATATGTCATGTGCCTGTAATACCTTTTGCAAAGCTTTATCAACAATCTGTGCAATATACTCTTTGATTATCAATGTGATGCCTCCGCTAAAAAATCGATATAACTTCACTCATATATTCATAGCATAGATAAGAATAATCTTATTTCTCATCCATTTTTAATTAGTTTTCTTTATCTACCAAATATTTTGTCAAGAATATAATAAAAAACTTGCATTATTTACAGCAATCCCGTATATACTATCTTATATAGAGACACTTTCTTTAATGTTACTTCATAGCAAAGGTAGTATAACATGCAAATTAATAAAAGTTACCTCCTTGGTTTAGGCTTATCAATTGCAGTATTTTTAATTATCTCATTTTTTTATGCACAAACCAAACTTCTTGATGGTCTTGAATACGGATCAATAAACTTTCGCTTCTTTTTGCGTGATCCTTCTGAAAAAGCAATAAAGCTACAGGAAGGAGTCAAAATGACCCGCAAAAATCCCCGTTCACGTGATGATATAATCATCCTTGGAATTGATGAAAATACAATACGTGAATTTGACAATGAAGGAATTAAATGGCCATTCCCATGGTTATATCATGCAAAATTTACTCAATACGTTGCATCAGGCAATCCGGTCGCTATATTTTTTGATATAATGTTTTTAGATCACAAACCATATGAAGATGAATTTGCCAAAGCTATCAAACAGGCAAACTGTGTTTTTTTAGATTATCCCTTTGAAACAGAAGAAGTAGATGTAAAATACTCTGATATAGAAGAAAGAATGAACCTGTTGAACATTTACGCGATGACAATTGATCCCAATGACAACTCCATGCCATGGGTAGAAGAAGCTGTTCCCCCAACTCCTCTATTGTCTCAAGCTGCAATTGGTCTGGGTTTTGCTAATATAAAACCTGATTCTGATAATATTAATAGAAAGGTTCCGCTGGTTGTTAAATATAAAGGTCTGTATTATCCATCTATTGACCTCTTGCTGGTAATGCACTATTATGGCATATCAAAAAAAGATGTAGAAATAAAAGTAGGACAATATATAAAACTATCGAACATACCAAAAGAAAAAATGGTGAAAACAACTCATGATAACAGCATAAAAATCCCTATTGATGCGGAAGGTTTCATGGACATCAACTTTATTGGAGGTCCTGGAAGTTTTACCCATTATCCTTATTATTATTTCTGCCGAGATGGAATAATTACCAATACCTCTTTACAGGATAAAATAATTTTGGTAGCTGCATATTCGTCAACAGGTATTTCAACTGATATCCATAAATCTCCTTATGGCGATCTTTTTGGCATTGAGCATCATGCTAATGCATTAAATACCATCCTTAATCAGGACTTTATAGTAAAGCTAACACCTTTCCAAAATATACTTATATTGTTTGCAATTGCCATACTATTAGGATTTATTTTGACCAGGGTATCTATCATAATTTCTGTCTTATTTACTGTAGGTTTATCACTGTTATATATTATTGGTTCATATTTACTATTTGATGCGTTTAATATCATAACAATATTTGCATCTCCTATTATACAGGTTGGTACAACATTTTCAATCATTATCGCTTACAGAGTTTTAACCGAACAGCAGGAAAAGAAATATATACGACAGACCTTCTCAAAATTTGTATCAAAATCAGTTGTTGATGAACTTCTTAAAAATCCTGAAAATCTTAAATTAGGTGGTGAAAAAAAATTCCTCACTGTTCTTTTTTCTGACATACGAAGTTTTACTACAATTTCAGAAAAAATGACACCAGAAGAGCTTGTTGAACACCTTAATGAATATTTACAGGCAATGACAGAACTGGTTTTTAAATATGATGGCACACTTGATAAATATGTTGGTGATGAAATTATGGCTTTCTGGGGAGCGCCTATACCACAGGACAACCATGCACTTATGGCTTGTAAATGTGCCGTTGAAATGATACAGGTACTTGAACAATTGAATAAACGCTGGATTCAGATGAACAAACCAGCCCTTCATATTGGTATTGGTATAAACACAGGTGAAATGGTTGTAGGAAATATGGGATCGGCATCTCGAATGGATTACACCCTTATGGGTGATAACGTCAATTTAGGGGCACGCCTTGAAGGAACAAACAAACAATATCAAACCAACATCATCATCAGCGAATTTACCTATGAACAAGTGAAAGATTATATAATAGCACGAGAACTAGATTTAGTACGTGTTAAAGGTAAGCAACTCCCCGTAAAGATATATGAATTAATTGACATCAAACAATAATATTTGTTCTTTACCACAGGGAAAAGATGGTACAATAAAAGGACGTAACAGCTCACCTTTTATTGAAAATGATGCTCTATGAGTAGTGGTAATTGTTCTTCCGTCTCTTTTATAAAAAGTAGCATTACATGGCAATGATAGGCCATTTTCAATTGAGTAGTTTCCATACCCACTCACTGAAGCATTATCTGTATCTATATACAAACTTTGCAAAATTAATCTGTCTGCACTATGATTGATTGCAACATCAATTCGATTACAATGCCACCCTCCTCCCTCAACAACTATATTACAGCTTTTAGCTAACTCTATAATTTTTCTTTGAATCATGGATGAATTTAAAACGCTATTTGCTATATTCAATGTAAAATTGCCGTTCCCATTTTGCAACAGATGACTTAAACGGTAGCCCGATACACCATAATTCAAATTCATGTTCATTAAACCTGTTGCATCTTTCAAACCAGTATCACGTAAAAATGTACCATAGTCAAAATTATTTACCGCACATGAAATTGTCATTGTAGGATAATCACTATTGCAGAATGCATTAACACTAAAATTATAGTTGGCGGAATAACCCTCACAATTGAATGATTGAGTGGTTACCAAACCTTTGTTAGATAGTAACTCTATATTAATGTTTTTCAGATGAGCATTCTTTTCAAATGTCAATGTATCTACATTGATTTTTGTATTGATTATATTGTTTGATAGATATTTCCCCAAAGGTTTTTGCCTGAAATAAATTTCGTTATAGCCAATACTCAAATCTTCTGCAGCTTTGGAGTATAATTCTTTTATGCCTTTCAATAAAAGTTTGGATAACAATTCAGCACTCAATCTTTTTGATTGTACCATAATTTCATCAGTTGAGGTAAAAGGAACCCACTTCTCAATATTAATAGTTGATCGTAACATCACATCTGATTTCTGATGTTTAGCGCAGGCATTAATATTTATTTTCTTTATATCACCATTAATTTTTAACCATGAATCCTTAATATATGTCATAGCATTGTTTTTGGTTTTACTGAAGATTGCGATATCTTC
>ERZ795051.348-NODE-348-length-72016-cov-72.653257_pt1 | contig 72016 bp, 61 predicted proteins | sample MGYA00375135_ERZ795051 | MGnify/ENA primary metagenome ERZ795051 (study PRJEB30180, sample SAMN05720222) | activated sludge metagenome | isolation source: Anaerobic digester | place: Japan | collected 2015-05-26 ... | reverse complement strand
CACGCCGCCAGCGTTCGTCCTGAGCCAGGATCAAACTCTCCATCATAATTATAATGATTTTTGACAAGAGCCTTTCCTCTCATTCCCACTCTATATACTTGTTAAAGATCTTGGCGTCCAGATGCAAGCATCATCAAACGCACGTTTTGTCATTTGTTTGAAATGCCGTTATTTTGTCAACACAAATCTTTCGACAATCATCTACGCTCAGGACATACGCATTATTTAACATATTCTAATAATAGGCTGTTGCGCCTAGTTAAAATATTTTTCGTTTTCAAACCAATCATCGGTTCTAAACTCAAAAATATCGGAATTAAGTAAGCCGATCTACCCGAAATCAGAGCTTCTTTCCAGTAGGCATTTACCCAAAATTGACGTTATGCGGAAGAAAAGATAGGAGCAGTAAGTGTTTATCGCATAATTACCCCATTCTAATAACTGAGAATCTATCTGACCTACCATAGTGCTCCATCCTTTGCTGCTAAAGCACTCCAAGCCATCATCCTTAGGTCATCCTTATAAATTATAAGGTTGACCCCAGGTTGACCCAGTCCTGACGGCGAGTTTGAAAGCTGAGCGAAAGAGGTGCTGGCTGTTGTAATCCTGATTTGTGTCGGGACGTTTTGAAATTCTGCACTTGACACAATACGTATTGTAGCTGAGAAGGATAACAAATGAATAAAACTATCAACAAACAAACTGAACGCGCGATTGTTCTGCTGAGTGGAGGCATGGACAGCCTGGTGACCGCGGCAATAGCCAACAGGGACTGCCGGGAGCTGTTCTTTATGCACGCCAACTATGGGCAACTCACAGAAAAGAGGGAGTTGCGGAGCTTTAATGAGCTGTGCAAACATTTCAAACCCAAACAGGCGAGAATCCTCAATTGGGATTGGTTTGCGCAAATAGGCGGTTCCGCTTTGACAGACCCATCCATCGAACTGCCCTCCGGCGCGGAACAAGAAGGTGTTCCGATTACTTATGTGCCTTTCCGCAACGCCAATCTGCTGGCTGCCGCTGTATCCTGGGCTGAGGTTTTACAAGCCGAAGCAATCTATATTGGAGCAGTGGAAGAGGACAGCAGCGGCTATCCAGACTGCAGGGAAGTATTCTTTCGCGATTTTGAGAAACTGATACAGACAGGCACCTGCAACGAGTTTCCCATCCGCATCGAGACACCGGTTTTGCATCTTAGCAAAGCGGAGATCGTGAAGCTGGGCATGGAGTTGGGAGCGCCTTTTGCCCTTGCCTGGAGTTGCTATCAGGACAACGATACTGCCTGTGGCGTTTGCGCAAGTTGTCGCCTGCGCCTCAAAGCCTTTGCCCAGGCAGGCTATAAAGACCCCATACCCTATAAAATCAGACAGGCTACCGATGAATAAGAACATCCTGATCATACTTACGGGCGGCACCATCTCCATGAAAGCCAAGGGAAGCATGGGTGTGGTACCCAGCTCCGAGTTGGCTGACCTGCTGCGTGAATTCCCTCAACTGGCCAGTGTGGCCAATATTGACGTCTTTGAATATATGAATCTGCCCAGCCCCTATATAACACCCCAAATGATGCTGGAACTGGCCAGGCTGATTGATCTGAAGATAATAGACTACGACGGAGTGGTGATCACCCACGGCACGGACACACTGGAAGAAAGCGCCTATCTGTGCGACCTGGTGCTCACAACACGAAAACCGGTGGTCTTCACCGCGGCTATGAGAAGCGGTAGCGATATCGGCCTGGATGGTCCCCGCAACATCGTTGGGGCGGTGAGGGTAGCCAGCCATCACGACTCGGCTGACAGAGGGGTTCTGGTGGTTATGAACGACGAAATACATACCGCCAGGGATGTGGTCAAATCGGATACCGGCAAAGTGGATGCCTTTCGCTCGATTGGATATGGCCCTCTGGGGAGCGTTGATCCGGACACCATCGTGTACCATCGCAGCGCCCTCTACAGGGAAAACGTGTGGACCGACAGATTAGACACAAATATCGATCTGATCAAAGCGGTGGCAGGCATGGATGGCAAATACATACTCAGTTCGATAGACAGCGGCGCCCGGGCAATCGTTATCGAAGCTTTTGGCCGTGGAAACCTGCCCAGGGATATTTTGCCAGAGATCAAGCAAGCACTCGCCCAGGGAATCCTGGTGGTGATCAGTTCCCGCACCTATACCGGAAGAGTGCTGTCTGAATATGGTTATGAAGGCGGCGGCAAGCATCTTGAGGACTTGGGCTGCATTCTGGCAGGAGACCTGAAAGGTGTGAAAGTGCGTTTGAAACTGATGGCCTTGTTTGGCAAATACAACGATCCTGACCTTGTAAAGCGTTTCTTTTTACAGAGCAGGAACTGAGGGAGCTTTTTGATGCCCGAGACAGTGAAAAAGATAGCTTTGTTGGGACCCGCGCCCCCCTTCAGAGGCGGAATCTCCCAGTTTGCCCTGATGCTCGGCAGAGAGTTCTTGCACAGAGGACATGAAGTGAAAATGTTCACCTTCAAGCGCCAGTATCCCAAGCTCCTTTTTCCCGGAGGAGAACAGACCACATCGTTCTCTGGCCTGGAAGGAATATCTGTACAGCGCGTCTTTACCCCCTATCTGCCTCAAAGCTGGAGATACGCCGTCAGTGAAATCCGCGCCTGGAAACCTGATCTGCTGATCGTATCATATTTCCTGCCCTGGTTTGCCCCCTCATATACCTGGATACTGAAAAAACTGGCGGATATCCGGATTGTATGCCTGGCACATAACATCGATTTCCATGAGAAATGGCCCGGAGCTGACCTGCTGAGCAGGAAGCTCTTTGCCCGGTGCCACAGCATAGTGCTCTTATCCGAAGCCTGCAAGCATGATTTGCAGAGGAAGATGCCCAATCATATAGCAGATAAGGGAATCTCCGGTTTTCATCCCATCTATGATTGTTATGCAAACAATCAAGCCTCGGGGGAAAAACCCTCCCAGCCCACGGCACTGTTTTTCGGCCTGATCAAGCCCTACAAAGGGCTGGATGTCTTGCTGGCTGCCACCAAGCAGGCTCTGAAGGTAATACCAGAACTAAAACTGATAGTTGCAGGTGAAGTTTACGGAAACAGCGAGCAGTATCTGCAGATGATACACAGGCTGGGGCTCACAGAGGCTGTGGAAACGCAATTCAGATACATTGGCGAGGACGAGATCGGGCAAATCTTCCTAAGAAGCCAGGTTTGCGTGCTGCCATATAAAAGCGCCACGCAAAGCGGAGTGATTTCCACATCTTACAACTTTAACGTGCCGGTGATTGCATCTGACGTCGGCGGTTTGAGCGAGTATATCAGCCCCGGCGAGACGGGTTTACTTGTGCCGCCTGGCAATCCGGAAGCGCTGGCCCAGGCTATGATCCGCTATTTCAAGGATGGGATGTATCTTTCCATGAGTAGCAACATCCCTGCGTATAAAGAACAGTATTCCTGGCAGAAGCTGGCAGATATATTCCTTCAAGCCTGAGATGAAACTGCTGCTGATCACCTATTACTTTCCTCCTTGCGGCGGAGCTTCGGTGCAGCGCTGGCTAAAGTGGCTGCCGGAGCTTGTGCGTCTGGGTCACGAGATCACAGTTATCACTACCCTGAATGGTGATTATCCGGTCCTGGATGAAAGCTTGCTGGAAGAAGTACCCAGGGAAATCAAAGTGCTTCGCGTACCATCCCCAAGCCCGGGCAAGCTGTGGAAACTACTGTTCGGGGCAAATAGCCGGCTGCCCCATGGCAACCTGGATAACTCCAGAGACAGCGGGTTCCTGCGCAGGGCAATGGTATGGATCAGAGTCAACCTGATCATTCCCGATATGCGGCGAATATGGAATCCCCGGGCTTATAAAGCGGCAGTTGAACACCTAAGAAACAAACCCACAGACTTGGTAATCACCACAGGGCCACCCCATTCCACGCATCTGATCGGATTGAAGCTAAAGACCAGATATAGGCTCCCCTGGGTCGCTGACTGGAGAGACCCATGGACGGGTATTTATTATCTGAAGTTAAACCCACCCTGTGCTTTGAGCAGGAAGATAAATCTTGGGCTGGAACGCAAAGTTGCCAACAGCGCGGATATGAATATCGTGGTCTCACAGCATCTGGCCCGACATCTGGGAACAGCAAAAACCACTGTGATATACAACGGCTACGACGCCACCAAGCATTGCACCCTCGATGATCCCTCACCGCCACAAAAGTCTGATAAGTTTAAGATCAAGTACATTGGCAGGGTCACCGAAGGACAGAAACTCTTCGATATGCTGAACCTCATCCGAAATACCCTGGGGGACAAGGACTACGAACTGACTCTTTTGGGAACGGGATTAAATGATACACAGCTATCCCAGATGCGCGGCATGCTGGGCTCAAAACTACGGATTGTGGGTTTTGTGCCGCACAATGAAGCTCTCAGGGAAATGGCCGACGCTCATTTATTGCTGCTGCTGATCAACTACTATGAGGGATTTGAGGGCATGTTGACCACCAAGCTTTTCGAGTATCTCGCCAGCGGGGTGGAGATTCTTTGCCTGGGCCCGCATGGGAGCGAGGCTGAACAGTTGATCGATACCTACCAGGCGGGACAGTGTTTTGACTTGTCTGAGGCAGAAGCTGCGGCTCTGTTTATAAACAACAGCTATCAAGCCTGGCAACAAAATGCAAGGACAGTTAGAAGCATGGATATCACAGCTCTAAGTTCGCAGCAGCAGGCTCTTAGCTTGAATGATGTTTTGCTTGGGCTAAAAAAACATTGACAGAAACAACTGGCATTTAATTTGTGCTCAAACGATTAACATAATACGAGGAAAACCATGCCCCAACACAAATCTCCAATGAAACGAATGAAGACTGATGCCAAGCGTCAAGCTCGCAACAACTATGTGAAACGCACACTCAGGACACTGGACAAGCAGATCCGTTCAGAAATGCCTGCCGAAGAGAAGAATGAACTGCTGGACAAGATTTATTCGCAACTGGATAAAGCTGCCAAAAAAGGTGTGATCCACAAGCGTACTGCTTCCAGGCGCAAAGCGAGAGTGGCTGCATATATCAACAGCCTTAAGTAGAAGAATTATTTGAACCCCGCAGTCGGCATGGCTTTGGGTAAATATGGCGTGCCGGCTTGAAACTGGAATCAGGTGGCAACTGAGCAACTGATCTGTGAGCAACATGAAACGTAAGCGCAGCTTCATCAAAAGAGTCTTGCGTTTCGTTTGGAAGGCTCATTTATGGTTCTGGGGCATAGTGGCCCTTCTCAGCATCCTTTACAGTTTCGTTAACCCGCCTGTCACTCCTCTGATGCTGCAACGATATCTGATTCGGGGCTACACCTGGCACAAACGTGATTTTATCAAGCTGGAACGCATCCCCAAACGCACAGTAAACATGACTATCGCGCTTGAGGATGGTAATTTTTACAAACACTTCGGCTTTGAATGGAAGATGGTAAAAGAGGCTTGGCAGAAAAACAAGAAGTCTGGCCGTATCCGCTTCGGTGCAAGTACCATCAGCAACCAGGTGGCACGCACCATATTCCTGACCACAGACCGCAACTATCTGCGCAAGTATTTGGAGATCCAGGCCACCTTGATCATGGAGATCATCATGAGCAAGGACAGGATGTTGGAGCTGTATCTGAACTATGTGGAATGGGGCAAGGGGGTGTATGGAATCGAAACCGCATCACTGCACTATTACGGCACAAGCTGCAGAAACCTGAGCCGGGATCAGTCCATGCGCCTGGTCAGTATCCTGCCCACACCAATTCGCTATTCACCCAACCATCTTTCCGCCTCAGCCAGGCAACGCTATAGGATGCTGCAAAGGTACTTTTGACCCAAGAGCCTATGGAAGAGCGATTCCTGTATCACATCTGGGATGCCGGGCATATGCAAAACGAGCTCAGGACCGTTACCGGCAAATCAGTCCAGGTCAAGTATCAGGGACAGTATAACACCAACCGCGGACCGGACTTTCGCAATGCGTTGATCGAAATCAGCGGTGAACTGCTCCGGGGTGATGTGGAGATTCATTTGAACAGCAACGATTGGATCGCCCACAATCACCATGAAGACCACTATTACAACCAGGTGATCCTGCATGTGGTGTTGAATAGCAATGGGAAAAGCCAGACCATAAAGGAAAATGGAGAGCCGGTCGAAATCCTGGAACTAAAAAACCAGCTTAGCCAGGATATCGAGAAACTGCTTGCAGACCAGAAACTGGCGGAAGGAGCTGAACCATCTGGTTATTGCGACCTGTTATCCGCGGTGGATAACGATACGCTTGTCAGTATCCTAAACTTCCACGGCATTCAGCGCTTCCGCAGCAAAGTGCGCAGATTCAACGCCATGCTGTCTCTCAGCGACTTTGATCAGGTTCTGTATGAAGGGATCGTGGAAGCGCTGGGGTATGACAAAAACAAGCTCAACATGCTCAGCCTTGCTCAGGCCCTGCCTTTGGATAGAATCAAAGAATGGCGCAATGAAGGCATGTCAGCCCTGGACCTGATTTCCATATATTGCTGCGCCAGCGGTTTGATCAATAGATGTAAAAATCTGCTTAAACCGGAGTTTTACAGGATACTGGTCAATGCCTACGAAAAACAGAGGTTCTTTGCCAGAAACCTGGAAATTGACTGGCAGTTGTTTCGTATCAGGCCAGCTAATCACCCTGTTTATAGATTGATCGCGATCAGCGGACTGATTTTCAGGGCGTTGGATCAGGGATTGTTGAGTTATGTTCTGGACAGCGTTCCGGATTTTGAAAGGAATGCCAAAAAATCCTTTGCTTCCTTCTCCAATATTTTTACGGATTCGATCCTTCCCGGCACGGAGCATTTACCCAAACCGGGAAAGACAGTTGCCGCCAACATATATATAAACATTCTTCTGCCTTTGCTGGCCTTGTATTATGAAAAGCTGTCCAGACAGGAGCAGGCAAGGCAGGTCTTGGAACTGTATTCCTCCTTTCCTTCCTTGCAGGAAAATCACATCACACGCTTTATGGCACGATATCTTAGCCCCGCCCAACAGAAAATAGCCAGCAGCAAATGCGTTCATCAGCAGGGTCTGATCGACCTGTTTTACCGCTATTGCAACTATCATTTATGCCAGGAATGTGTGTCGTCCCGAGCAAGAAATGGATAAAAAGATTGACAAATCAGTTTTGCAAGAAGTTTATGACAAGCATGTGTTTATTGGCAGACCCTGAACGAAACAACAAATCTGCTCCAGATAATATGATTTATTTGAAGGTAATGACAATGATGAGAAAGTTCATTCTTGTAGTTCTAACGCTTATCCTGGTCCTGACCGTCACATCCTGCAACAAGGATAAGGGCAAGCTCCCCGACGGCAAGGAAAAGGTGACCGAGTATGCCACAATTAATTCCGTCAAATCACTATTCCTGGCTTTGAATAGCGCGGATTACTCTTCCCTTAACCTGAGACTTTCCAAGACGGACTACAAGGCCAAAGGCGAAGCGGCAGTGGATGCTTTTTGCTGGGGTATGGTCAATGCAGACCTGTTGACAGCGCTTGCTTCCAATGATGTTAGAAGCCTGCCGGGAATTGCCTCGCATCTGAAAACCCTGTCACCTACCTTAGCCCTTTCCAGTGTAGCCGATGAGTTTGACCAGCGCTCGCAACAGATTGTGAAGGAAGGCAATATCAAGGAAATGGATAAGCTCGCAAGCGGCTTGATAACCACTGTTGACCTCAAATTGATGGATGCCGGCCGGTATGACCTTTACACATATATGAGCCTCGGAGCCTGGACCCAAGCTTTACATAGTCTGGCAAGCCTGTTGGAAAAGCATGGAGAGCAGACCCAGACAGGTATCCTGATCCAAACGGAAAACTGGGAAAACCTGTTGCACAACCTGCAATTGATCGATGCCACAGATTTTCATCTGGGAATGGAAAAAACACTGCCATTGGTCAAGCAGCTTGCAGAAGTTTCCAAACAAAGCGTCGATGGCACATTAAATAAGGAACAGTTGAGCAGAATAGTCTCCCTTTCCGATAGCTTAATCGCAGTTTATAAGTAGATGCGCGAGAGGATATATGAAATTCGTTAAGTTGATTGCCGTTTGTCTGTTGCTCTGGATATCTGTGGCTGGAGAAGCACAGGAATTCGAGGCCATGGATTTTCCCTGGGACAACGGTTCAGCCCTGCTGCTCAGGTGGAAACTGGATCCGTCCCGAGACTCCCTCAGCCTGCAAAAACCTGATTCTTTGGGCGTTTATCGTGAGTTTTTCAACGAATTCAGCCAGTCAGGTGAATGTAAGGACGGAGACCTTGTCTCGGACACACAATACAAGTATCGCTTGATAGCTTATGCGGCTGACCGCTCAGACAGCCTGGTGCTGGAAGCTTCTGCGCAGCCCAGGCAGCAGTGGTTTGCAATGGGGAAGCTTTCATTTTTGATCCTGCTCCTTGTGATCTGCGCTGCGATACTATACTTTATCTGGTCTGCAAGGCGTGGAAAAGACCTGTTTATACGCAGGATCAGCGGCCTGGACAGCATGGAAGAGGCAATAGGCAGGGCCACTGAAAAGGGCAAACCCATCCTCTTTGTGCCAGGCATTAGTGACCTGGACGACATCCAGACCATCGCAGCCCTCAATATTCTCAACCATCTTGCCTTTAAATCAGCTGAATACAATACTGACCTGATAGTGCCCTGCCGTTTTTCCATGGTGCTCTCCGCGGCACGTGAAACGGTTAAGGAAGCGTATTTAAGAGCGGGAAAACCAGACCAGTATCGTGAGGAAAACATCTTCTACGTAACAGACGACCAGTTTGGCTACGTAGCTGGCGTGGATGGCATCATGGTGCGCGAACAGCCGGCAGCGAACTTCTTCCTGGGAGCTTTCTGGGCAGAATCGCTGATCCTCACTGAAACAGGTTTCGGAACTGGTGCCATTCAGACCGCTGGCACTGGCCAACCCCATCAGATTCCTTTCTTTGTGGTTTCCTGCGACTACACTCTGATCGGTGAAGAGCTTTTTGCAGCGTCAGCTTACCTCTCCCGGGATCCTCATCAGTTGGGAAGCCTCAAGGGTCACGACTTCGGCAAGCTGCTGGTGATCCTGCTGATCTTGATAGGTATTGCCATGGAAATTGCCGGACTGACATGGTTCAAACAATTCTTTGTGGGGGGAAATTGAAATGAAACGCAATGTACCTTTGATCCTGGCCTTTATCAGTGGGATGTTGGTTATCATCTCAGAGTTTATACCGCATTATCCCTTCGGCTTGATTGAAGAGACTCTTGCAGGCTGGTTTATGATCGTCTCCAGCTTCGCAATCCTGCTGGGTCAGATCAGCCTGATCTCTGCAAACATCAATCGGGTTGTCGAGAAAAGCCACAACTGGCAGTACTATCTCGCTGGCCTTATCAGTTTTGCCGTGATGGTGACAGTTGGCCTGCTCTGGGGCATGGAAAACACGCCTGGCATCCTGGGTCAGGGAGCAGGCATAACTGCCAAACTGGGCAGCAAGCCATTCGACTATATCTTCGAATATGCCTATATGCCTCTTTCATCCACCATGTTTGCCCTGCTGGCATTTTACATTGCCTCGGCTGCTTACAGAGCTTTTATAATCCGCAATTTCGAATCCAACCTGCTGATGATCACGGCAGTGATAGTGATATTGGGTCGCACCAGCTTTGCAACCGCCCTCACTTCCTGGGTGCCCAAGTCGCTTACTCTGCTTCATTTGCCCGAACTCACCGACTTTATTATGCAATACCCCAACACGGCCGCGCAACGCGCAATCATGATCAGCGCCGCGTTGGGAGTGATCGGAAGTTCCCTCAGAATTATTCTGGGCATTGAAAGATCCTATCTGGGAGGTGGCAAATGACCTCCAAAAATAGAACCGTATTGGAACGCAGGATCGTTTTTCTTGTCTTGGCCATTGCCGTAGCATTGCCACTGGTCTTTCCGCTTGGATTGAAAACACAGGTTACGCCTCTTACTGAAAAGGCTTACGATCTGGTGGAATCGACACCCGCAGGCTCCGTGGTATTGCTCTCTTTCGATTACGACCCCTCCACGGTAACAGAGCTTCAGCCAATGGCGCAAGCAGTGATCGAACACGCATGGAAAAAGGGTCACCGGATCATAGCGACTGCCATGTGGCCACAGGGCTCTCAGATGGCGGATATGGCCTTTGCTGATGTTCAGAAAAAGTTTGATAACAGCAAAGAATATGGTTTGGATTACATTAATTTGGGTTACAAGGTCGGAGGCATGGTCACCATGCAGGCAATGGGCAGAAGCATGGAAGCAGTGTACCCCAAAGACATGTCTGGACTTGACTATAAAGACATCCCCATGCTAACCGGCATCAAATCCTTGCAAAACGTCAAGTATGTGTTTTCCTTTTCCGCCGGTGATCCCGGGCTTACCCACTGGATCATGGTGGCCAGGGACAAGTATGACATTCCCGTTGCTGGTGGAACCACCGCAGTCAGCGCTCCCGGTTTCTTACCCTTCGTTAATGACCAGATGCAGCTTCATGGTTTGTTGGGAGGCCTGAAAGCGGCTGCCGAATATGAATTTCTGCTTGGTTACGAAGGTGCGGCCAGCCTCAACATGAATCCCCAGTCAGTAGCCCACGTGCTGATATTGATACTGATTGCCATCGGCAACGTGAAAGCCTGGCGCAAACGCAAATCCATTCAACAGGAGGCCCGTAAAAATGCCTGAGTTCATGACTGTATTTGGAATCTGGCTGGGGGCCTTCTTTACCCTCAGCATCTTCAGCTTTCTATATAAAGACAATCCCTTCTACAAACTCGCTGAACAGATCTTTGTGGGCCTGTCAGCCGGATATTGGCTGATCTATTCCATTTTCAACGTTTTGGTGCCCAATCTGATAACCAAACTGTTCTTCGATTTTGGCAACAACATAATCCTGCTGGTGCCATTGGCTTTGGGCATCATGATGCTCTTCCGGATTATTCCATCTACGCAGTGGGTCAGCCGCTATCCCATAGCAATCGTGGTTGGCACCTCCGCTGCCATAGCGATGCTGCGTACCATGCAGACCAATTTGCTAACCCAGGTCACATCCACCATGGTCAATCCCTTCCAGTTTTCTTCACCTGTGGCGATTGTGGGAACTATTCTGGTGATTCTGGGTACCATCTGCGGCATCTACTTCTTCTACTTTAGTAAAAAGCAGGAGGGGATATACGCTGTTCCTTCCAAAATCGGTATTTGGTTTTTAATGATCAGTTTCGGAGCCTCGTTCGGCTATACCGTGATGGCACGTATCTCGCTGTTGATCGGCAGGCTGGATTTCCTGTTGAGGGATTGGCTGCATATCATTAAGTAAACTAAGGATATAAGATGTTGCAGCTACATCAACGTTTCATTCAGGTCGCGAAAAAGACTCCGGACAACATTGCCGTTTACGACAAAGCCACCGACAAAGATTACACCTATGGCAGGCTGTTGATCGCTTCCCTGATCCTCAAAGAGCATATCGGCAAGATCAAAAGCAGATATGTTGGCATCCTGCTGCCCACCTCGGTTGGCTGCATGCTGGGAATACTTGGCTCCCTGATGAGTGGCAAGATTCCGGTGATGATCAACTATTCCACCGGCGCGATAGAAAACTGCCGTTACGCCAGGGAAAAATGTGGCTTCAAGACCATCCTGACCAGTAAAAAACTGCTAGACAGGCTTAAACTCCAGCCCATAGATCACATGATCTTTGTGGAGGATATCCTGGCCAAGGTCACGACTCTGGCCAAGATCAAGGCCGCAATGCTATCCAAGCTTCCCTTTATTGTTCTGAAAGGTCTGGTCCACAGCGGTCCCCTTAGCGAAATCAGCGTGATCTTGTTTACCAGCGGCAGCGAGAAGGAACCTAAAGCCGTGCAGCTTTCCCACCGTAACATTCTGCATAATATAGATGCCATTCCAAAACTGGTGAGATTGGATCATACAGACGTGTTCATGTGTATGTTGCCGCTCTTCCACGTGTTTGGTCTTACCACCAATTTCTGGTTGCCCCTCTTGTTGGGTTCTTCCCTGATTGCCCATCCCAATCCCCTGGAGTTTAAGAGGATCAGCGACCTGGCACGTCAATACCGGATCACTTTTATGACGGCGACACCCTCTTTCTTCTATGGATATCTACAAAAATCTGCGCCGGGTGACTTTGCCAGCATCAGATTCGCCATCGCCGGGGCTGACAGGCTTCCGGAAAAGGTCTGCGAAGGCTTTGAGAAGAAACACAACATTACTATCTATGAAGGATATGGCACCACGGAAACCTCCCCCGTTATCTCCACAAACTATCCTGGGGTTTACAAACCTGGCAGCGTCGGGAAGCCTATCCCGGGTGTTGAAGTCCGCATTCTGGACATCGACACCGACCGGATACTGGGAACCAACCAGGAAGGCAAGATCCAGGTTCGGGGAGACATGGTCATGGAAGGATATCTGGGCGATATTGAGGAAACCACGTTACGCATACGCAACGGCTGGTACGACACAGGCGATATCGGCATGCTTGATGACGATGGTTTTCTCTGGCATCGTGGCCGCCTGAAGAGGTTTGTCAAGGTGGGCGGCGAGATGGTCTCACTGGTTCAGGTTGAAAACGTGCTCAGCCAGTTGCTTCCGGAAGATGTGATCTGCTGCGTGGTGGATATTCCCAATCCCACCAAGGGCGCGGATGTGGTGGCAGCGGTTGCCAATGGAAATTTCGACATGCACAAAGTTATGTGCCAGTTAAAGAAGAAACTACCTTCAATTGCCCTACCGCGCCAGTTTTACGTTATCGAAGACATCCCAATGATGGCCAGTGGCAAGGTGAATTTCCGCGCCGTTGAGAAGATCTGCCGCGACAGAAGCTTCAATGAAAAAGAGCGAAAACATCAATAGCCTGCAGGCGCTGGCGGAGCAATCTGCAGCAATGCGAAACCTTCTGGCCAGGATTTCCGCCGTGGCAGCCCAGATCAACCTGCATGGCTGGGCTGAAGCAAACGCAGGCAACATCTCCGTGGATGTTAGTTCTCTGCTGGACAGCGAACAAGGTGCCAGCAAGGACTGGTACCTGATATCCCGCTCGGGCAGCCGCTATCGCGATCTGGCAGTCGACCCGCTCTCAGTTCTCTTGCTCATCTCACCCTCGGAACCAGCACGCGGGGATGGTTCGCCAAGCTCGGAATGGAGCTGCCATCTCAAACTGCAGCAGGCGGCACGGAGCAGAGCTTGCGGCAGTAAGGTGGTGCTCCATGCCCATCCTGATGAGATCATTCTTCTCAGCCAGCTTGATCTGTTTAAGGACCAGAAAACCTTAAACCGGACTTTGCGGGAAGCGCTTCCCGAAATGTCCATATTCTTTCCCCGGGGAGTCCAGCCTGTTAAGCCTGCGCCGCCCGGTTCCGATGAACTGGCAGAACTCAGTTGTCAGGCGCTTGGTGATCATAACATACTGATTTGGCAGGGTCATGGCATTCTGGCTTTGGGCAGGGATCCTGACCATGCCCTGGACCAAATTGAAGTAGTCGCCAAGGCTGCCCGCTTATTGTTAGGCAGATTTTTCTTGACTAATATGGCAAAATGAGATTGTGGTTCTCTCAACCTTTATGGAGGAAACAATGCCTAAATATTCAGCCATTATAATTTTCCTGGCAATAGCGACACTGCTGGCGGGCCAGGTAAAATACTCCGACAGCTTGATGCGTAAAGCTCAAAACGGTGATCCTGAAGCTCAGTTTCAGATAGGAGTCTGCTTTCAGGATGGCTTGGGAGTCAAAGCCAGTAAAGCTGAAGCCGTGGATTGGTATAAAAAAGCCAGCGCCAAAGGTCATCCGGGCGCCCAGCACAATCTCGCTTACTGCTATTTTATAGGGGATGGAGTGGCTGTTGATAAAAAAGAAGCTATCAGATTGTACCGACTGGCAGCAAATCAGGGTCTCAGCGCCGCGCAATATAGCCTGGGCCTTGCATATTACACCGGCGATGGCCTCAGCCGTAACCACGGCGAAGCTGTGAAATGGTTTCAACTGGCTGCAGATAAAGGCCACGCCAACGCGAAATACAGCCTTGGCCTCTGCTATTTTAACGGAGATGGGGTGAGGAAAGATAAGGCCGAAGCGATCAAGTGGTTTGAAAAAAGCGCGAATGCAGGCAGCATCATGGCAATGAACAATCTTGCCTGGTGCTATAAAAACGGCGAAGGCGTTCCTGCCGACCCCAGCTCAGTCCTCAAGTGGTACCGGAAAGCCGCAGATAAAAACGACCCTGTCGCCCAATACAACCTCGCTTTGGCTCATTTCAACGGGGAAGGCACTCCCAAAAGCACCACTGAAGCGATCAAGTATCTCACTCGCTCGGCTGACAATAATTATGCCCCCGCCCAATACATGCTGGGTCTTTCCTATTACGGCGGAGACGGCGTTGCCAAAAGCTTGCCCGAGGCAGTTAAATGGTATCAGCGCGCCGCTAATGGCGGCCACGACACCGCCCAGCTTACCCTGGGAAGGATGTACTTCGATGGCGAGGGAGTAACAAAGGATTACGCCGAAGCCGCCAAGTGGTATCTCAAGGCGGCCGACAATGGCAATGTGACCGCTATGTACAATATCGGCAACTGCTATGCCTTTGGCGAAGGCGTGAAAGAAAACGCGTATGAGGCTTTCTTCTGGTATTCCCTGGCTGCGTCCAGCGGCGATGAGGAAGCGACAAGGGCACGCGATATACTGTCCCGCCAGTTTTCCAAGCAAGATTTGAACAACCTGCTTAAACGCGCGGAACTATGGTTTTCCAAACATTATTCTGAATAGACGCTGGATTTATTCTTTCCATTGCCGCCGGGTGTATGTCCGGCGGTTTTTATCATGTGGTAAAACAGGCGTCTCCGGACACATCCGCCTTTGACGAATACAATAAGCTATTTGCTTTTGCTTGGCCGTCGATTAGTTTGATATTATACGTATGCCCGTGATTGTTAAATGTATCAAAAGAGTGGTCAAAAACATAGAGTGTTGCCTAACGAGACTGGGTTTATTAAAGTGAGGGATACAGACGCTACCTTCAAAAGCTTACTGGATGCCCGGCTATTTGAGTTATTTGGAGCATGACAAAGCTCGTAAGCTAAAACCGATTAGGGAGGAATCATGTTTTCGAGCAGATTTGTTTTGGTTTTCTTTTTACTGACCATACCTATCCACGTTATCCATGCCCAAAATGACATGCCTCTGCTGGCACAACTGCAGGGTGAACATAACATGTCTTCTTTTGGTTTTAGCATAATAAATTTAGACTTTAACCACGATGGGGTAGATGACCTAATAGTATACTCTGCTTCTTACGGTTATCAGTATCAGCAAAGTCCATCCCGGGGGAAAGTTTACATCTATTATGGTGGCCCCGGTTTTAGCTCCGCATCAGAGCCTGCTATGACCCTGGAAGGTGATTATCCTGAAGGAATGAATCGGTATATTGTATCAATTGGTAATGTTGGAGATGTAAATGGTGATGGATTTGATGACTTGCTGATCTGCGATTTAATTCCCGGGCCGTCAGGTTTTTATGTTGCAGGTAGTGCAAGAGGTATGTTATTTTATGGTGGCACTGAAGATCTATCAACCCCAAATAGGGTTGAGTGCCCGCTTCCTGGCGAAAGCTTTGGCCTTTATTATAAACTTGGCGATGTAGATGGGGACGGCTTTGATGATATAGGTATTTTCTACAGTATCAAGAACTATCCATATTTCGATATCATGTGGGGAGGGTCTTTTGCACGCCAAAACTTATTGGCTCTTGATTTTGTCAGCTCAGCAGTTGACGGATCAATTATTGGAATTGGCGACATTAATAACGACGGATATCATGATTTTTCAATAGGATATCTTGGTGGGCAACATGGGAATGAACAATATTCCACTATCAGCGTTTATTATGGAAACAGCAGCAGAGTGTTTTCTGACAATACGCTTTTAATCCACACACCATATATAATAACAAGGAGATGCAAGCCACTTGGGGACTTAAACAATGATGGCTTTGCCGATTTCCTGGGATACGTTAACAGTTGGGGAATGCATGTTTGGTTCGGAACAAACTCTGGTCTCTCCTTAAACCCAGACGTTAGTTTAAACCCTGTGCATTATGGCACCTATCAGCTTCGTGGCATAAACCATGGCGACTTCAATGGCGATGGCTTCAGTGACGTAATCGGTGCCACTTATCAGGGACGCAGGTTTGCCGTCTGGCTCGGTGGAGTCAATATGGATGGAATTGCAGATTGGCAAAAAGTCAACACATTGGAAAACTACGGCTATGATGTTGCGGTTGGTGATTTTAACGCCGATGGATATTATGACATAGCCGTATCTGCTCCATTTGAAGAGGGTATATGGCCACATAATGATTATAGGGGATATGTGTTTATCTATGGCGGTAACCCCCAAATGGTCACCAATGATGATCCCCTTGCGCCACAACTGGCAGGTCAGTTACAAATTAGATTGAGCCCCAATCCCGTACGAACCAATGGGGAGATCACGGTTTCGCTATCGGGGTTGGGAAAAAACAGAGGAATGCCCATAACAATCGAAATCTTTAACATCAAGGGTCAAGTCACTCACCGTACAGAAATCAACGATGTATCGTCAAATGAATTGGCCAGATCGATTAATCTCTCCAACTACACATCAGGTTTGTATTTATGCAGAGTAAGGACTGGCGGGCAAGCTACCGTCAAGAAATTTACCATCTTAAAATGAACGTTAAAGAATCAACACACCCGACTCCGAAACAAACTACACACGTACTATAACCTGTGTCATCACGGCCTGCCGGGGTCCCCACCGAAGCGCGTAGCGGTTTGGTGGGGTGGATAGAGCCGTGATCCAGTCTTTGGGACACAACCAGCCAGTCTGGAAACAACCGGCATCAATTCCTTGACAACCGCATAAATAATCTTGTACATTCCGCAATATCCTTCATAGCGCCCTCCTTTGCTGCTACTGGCTTTTGGGCCATCATCCTTAGGTCATCCTTATAAATTATAAGGTTGACCCCAGGAAGACCCACTCCTGGGAGGGTGATGCAAATGAGAGCCACCCCCCCATATATATAGGTGCTATGATAAAATCGTGGAAAGGTGAAATGGTGGAAAGGTTCCCCTGACAGACTCTCGTGGTGCCGTGATGTCGTGGTGACGTGATGATAGAACGCGGGTAACAGGATCTTTGAAGGTGGAAAGGTTCCCCAAAAACAAGTCCACCAGGCTATATAATGTGTCATCCTGGGCAAGCTTGCTTGACCCGGGATCCAGTCTTTTAGAAACAAGCAGCAAATCCAGAAACTAATCCCATAACCCCAGTCTGCGCTAATCCGCGCCTTCATCCGCGTATATCTGCGTGAACCGCCTGACCCATGATCCGGTGCCCAGGGGTGGCAAAGTCCGTTTGCCACAGAGACCGGAAGTCTCTTCCAAACAGGCAACTCCGTTGCCTCTGCCGAACGGACTTCGGCAGCCCTTATATTCTGTGTGAACCCCTTGAGCCGTGATCCAATCTTTTGAGTCTGGTGTGATCCGTTTCGGGGTTCATTTCACTATTTCAACCTTCCACAGACTTTGCGGTGCTTTCCAGTTGACAATAAATCCGGTTTTTAGGGATGGTTCAGGCAGGAAATTATGTGGAGACCAGATGAGTAAGAAAGAGCGTACCGCGATCCAACCGACCCGGGAGGAAAACTACGCGGAATGGTATCAACAGGTGATCAAGGCGGCCGATCTGGCCGAAAACAGCGATGTGCGTGGCTGCATGGTGATCAAGCCCTGGGGCTACGCGATTTGGGAAAACATCCAGCATTCCCTGGATGAGATGTTTCGGGAGACAGGACACAGAAACGCTTATTTTCCCATCTTCATACCCAAGAGTTTTTTTGAAAAAGAGGCTGAACATGTGGAAGGTTTTGCCAAGGAATGCGCGGTTGTCACGCACAGCCGTCTGGAACATGACGGGCGGGGTGGCCTGAAGGCGGCCGGAGAGCTGACCGAGCCCTACATCGTGAGACCCACCAGCGAGACAATCATAGGCTCCTCCTTTGCAAAATGGGTTAATTCCTACCGGGATCTGCCCCTCAAAATCAATCAATGGGCAAACATCGTGCGTTGGGAAATGCGCACCCGCCTGTTTCTGCGCACCACGGAATTCCTGTGGCAGGAAGGACACACGGTGCATGAGACCAGAGAAGAAGCGATGGAAGAAACCCTCACGATGCTGGACGTTTATGCCCATTTTGCCCATGAATACCTGGCCATTCCCGTGATCAAGGGCGAGAAGACGGAAGGGGAGAAATTCCCCGGCGCGGTAAACACCTATTGCATCGAAGCCATGATGCAGGACAAGAAGGCCCTGCAATCGGGCACCTCGCACTTTTTGGGACAGAACTTTGCCAAAGCCTCCAACATCCGCTTCCAAAACAGGGAAGGCGAGTTTGACTTTGCCTGGACGACCTCCTGGGGAGTTTCAACCCGTTTGATCGGAGCTCTGATCATGGCCCACAGTGATGATAATGGCCTGGTGCTGCCTCCCAGGATCGCTCCCGCGCACGTTGCCATCATCCCCATCTACCGCAGCGAAGAAGAAAAAGCAGCCGTGCTGGATCTGGCCAAACAGATAGAAGAATCTCTGAAACACCAGCATTTTGACGGTATCAGGATATACACAGAGTTGGACGACCGCGAACTGACTTCCAGCGAACGAAACTGGTATTGGATCAAGAAGGGAATTCCGCTCAGGATCGAGATCGGGCCCCGGGATGTCGCGTCTCAGAGCGTGATGCTCGCGCGCCGGGATCAGGAACCCCGGGATAAACAATCTGTCCCTGTGGCTGATTTGATCGCAACGACTCTGAAAGTGCTGCCCGAGATGCAAACCAATCTCTATGGGAGAGCGCTGCGTTTCCGCGATGAAAATATTGTAAAAATCGATTCGCGGGAGGAGTTTTATACCTTTTTCACACCCCAGAACGCCGCGCAGCCTGAGATCCACGGCGGCTTTGCCAGCTCGCACTGGTGCGGAAACGAGGCCTGCGAAGAAAAGATAAAGGACGATCTGAAAGTAACGATCCGCTGCATACCCTTCGATGCCAAGGCTGAAGAGGGAGCTTGCATCTGTTGTGGCAAGGCATCAACGAGGCGGGTCTTCTTTGCCAAATCCTATTGACGGGTAAATGAGAAACAGCGCCATTATATCCATAGGCAACGAGATTCTGCTTGGCAAAACGGTGAACACCAATCTTGCCTGGCTGGCCTCTGAACTGGCGGCAATGGGCCTACCCGTGGAGTGCTCGTTAACGGTCAAAGACGATCCTGAAGCCATCAGCAGCGCTTTGCGGCAATGCTGGAAACACTACGATGTGGTGATTAGCACAGGAGGCTTGGGGCCAACTGATGACGACATCACCAAACAGGAAATCGCCAGATTCTTTGGCCGCGAACTGGTATTCGACGAAAAGATTTGGCAGCACGTGCAAAACCTGTTCAGCAAGCGGGGTTTGCCCACCCCCCAGATCAACCGCTGCCAGGCCATGGTCCCGGCTGGATTTACTGCTCTTTCCAACTGGCGGGGCACAGCTCCCGGTCTGTATTATTCGGACCAGGGGCACTGTTTCTTCGCGTTTGCCGGAGTGCCAGCCGAAATGATGCATGTATTCGAAACTGGCGCAAAACCGGTATTGCTGGAAAAATACCATGATCTGGAGCCGGTGTTGCAGAAGACCTTGCACAGCTTTGGCATCTCGGAATCCGCTCTGGCGGAGGCTTTGTGCCCGCTGAACCTGCCCAGGGGCGTCCATCTGGCCTGGCTTCCCCAAACTGGCAGGGTGGATCTGAGGTTTTACGGAGAGCGGGAAAGTCTGATTGAAACCGCCATCCAAGCCGCCAAAGAGAAAATTGGCAAATATCTCTGGGGCAGTGATGAGGACACCCCCGTGAGCGTGATCTCGGCGCTGTTGAGGGAACAAGGCCTGAAGATCTCCATAGCCGAATCCTGCACGGGCGGGCTGTTGCAAACCATGCTCACCGATCTGGCTGGCTCATCAGATATATATGCGGGCGGAGTGGTGAGTTACAGCAATGAGCTTAAAAACAAGCTTTTGGGAGTATCGGCAGAAACTCTTTCCCGGCATGGCGCGGTAAGCACAGAATGTGCGCTGGAAATGGTGGTGGGAATAAAAGCCTTGACAGATTCTCAGGCAGCCATTTCTGTCACTGGCATTGCAGGACCCGATGGCGGAACAAAAGAAAAAGCAGTCGGAATGGTACATTTTGGATTTTCACTTTTCAAAGACCTGTGGAGTGTTGCGCATATTTTCAGTGGCGATCGTCAGGCCATCCGGTATAAAGCCGCGGAATATGCCTTGCTGCACATGATTATGCGCCTACGAGGAAAGAAAATTTGAAAGTACTGATCATCGGCGGCGGAGCGCGGGAACATGCCATAGCCGCTTGCTTCGCCACTGGCTGCGGCCCGGAGAATATCACCGTCGCTCCCGGCAATGCGGGCATCGCGCGTGAATACAATTGTGTAGATATTAAAACTCCCTCATCATTAGTGCAGTGGTGTTCTGCCCATGCGCCGGACCTGGTGTTTTTTGGACCGGAACAACCGTTGGCAGAGGGTTGGGCAGACCTGTTACGCAGTGAGGGTGTCGCCTGCATAGGGCCATCCAGGGCAGCGGCCAGGATTGAAACCAGTAAAATCTTTGCCAAAAACCTGATGCGGCAGATGAATATCCCTACAGCGAAAAGCATGGCTTTTAAGGAACCATCCGGGGCAAGGGAGTATATCCAAACTAATGTGATATACCCTCTGGTCGTAAAGGCGGATGGACTGGCTGCCGGAAAAGGTGTTATCATAGCGGTGGACAAAGAAGAGGCATTGGCGGCCCTGGATACCCTCGATAGCATTGCCCCCGGCGGGGTGGTATTGGAAGAATACCTGCAAGGATGGGAGGCTTCCATCTTTGCCATAACAGACGGAAATAGCTTCCAGAGCACTCTTTTTGCCCAGGATCACAAGCAGCTTCTGGAAGGCGACCGCGGTCCCAATACAGGAGGCATGGGCGCATGGTGTCCGGTTCTGCCTGCAGAAAAGTATCGCGAACAAGTAAATAATGAGATAATCGCCCCCGCTCTGCAAGGCCTGCGCGAAGCCGGATGCCCCTTTGAAGGATTCTTGTATTGCGGATTGATGTTCACCAAAGACGGGCCCAAAGTGATCGAGTTTAACTGCCGGTTGGGAGACCCCGAAACCCAGGCATTGCTTCCCCTGTTGAAAACCGACCTGACAGAAATCTGCAAGGCAATCCTGGAAAAACGGGTGGATGAATTGCATCTGAATTGGTCAGACAGTAATAGCGTCTGTGTGGTTCTGGCGTCGGAAGGCTATCCCGGCAATAGCCTGAAAGGCAGGCCCATTGTTTTTGATAAAGGTATAACCAGCCAGATCTTCTTTAGCGGAGTGGCAGAGCTGGATAAGCAGCTGGTCACCAACGGAGGGAGAGTGCTGTCAATAGTAGCCGGGGGAGAAAACCTCCAACAGGCAAGAGAAAAGGCTTATGCCGACTGCGCGAGGGTCTTTTTTGAAGGAAAGATCCTGCGCAAAGACATCTCTCTAAGAGAAAACACTTTGTGAGGACGGAGCCAAAATGAAATCACTCATATCCATCATACTTCTGCTTGTCTCCTTGACATGTGTGTATGCTGAGGTCACTGTTGTGTCACAAACACAGGACGAACTGCTGCTGGATTTCATACTTCCAGAATATAAGATTGATTTTGAAAACATCATGGGTACAAACTGGCAAAGCATTGTATGCGATGACGGGTCTGTCCATGCAGAACAAGGTTTCCCAGAACTGAGAGTTTTCAGCGAAGCTGTGGCTATCCCAGTAAATGGCAGTATCTCAATCCAGATCAGCAATGTTAAGAGCACAGTACTCAAAAACATCAACCTTAAACCCACATACAAAATGGTGCTGAAAGATGAGGAGGTGGACTATGTGTTTTATCAGGATGTGCGGGCTTACAACAATCCGCAACTATACCCTGCGGAACTGGTACAAAGCGGAGAAACTGCGTTTATCGGAAACAGGAACTTTGTTCCTTTGCGGATTTTCCCTTTCCAATACCGGGCAGCTACCCAAGAACTGGTTGTAAACACATCATTCAGCATAAGGGTGATAATCCACGGCACCAAGAGCGCGACGGACAACTGGCAGATGAGTGATAATCCACTGGATGGCGTGGCAGATAGCTTTTTCCTGAATAACGCAAGCTCTATGGCTTGGAGAATGCCCCGTAAAACAGCTATCGATTATCAAGCTCCCAAAAACGGAAGCACTCAGGCTAACGAAATCCAACTGATCGTAAATCAGGAAGGAATATACAAAATAACATATTCCATGATAAATGATTACATCAACGCCATGATAGATTCCCTGGGTAATATTATGGCTTGGACACCCAGCACTGTAGATCCACGCAACCTTGAGCTCCGCGACGAATATGGAACGGTTCCCATCTTCTTCAATGGCGAAGCTGATGGTGTCTTTAACCCGCAGGATTATTTCGAATTCTATGGCGATCGGCATTATGGAGACGACGGATATTCGGACAATTATACTGATGAAAATGTCTATACTCTCTATCTGAACGATGGTTTGGGCGCACGGATGGCTGTGGAAAGCGGCGGCCTGATTGTTGCTGATGCCTCTCAATACATAGTACCGGATGCCTATGAGCATACAGTCCATTTTGAGCAACAGATTATATACGAAAAGCTGGGTAACGGTTGGAAAGCGGAAAATCCCAATTATTTTAAAGAAGATATCTGGTTTTGGCGCAGAATCAGTGCTCCAGACCTGGCCATAGTACCTTTTGAGCTCCAATACCCTTTGGATAGCAACTTGCGGACGGCAAGCACAAAGATTTCGCTTATGGGTCTCACCTTTGCGGAAGGACTTTCCCCGGGCGAATATGATCATGACGCTACAGTCAGGATAAACCAGGCAATGGTGAATACACATACCTGGACTGGGCAAACCGAGCAGATTTTTCAAAATCGCAACCCCATAGCAAATTCATACTTCCAGCATGGTACCAACCATATGTATATCAGCCTTTCCGGAAATACTGCTTCTGGGTATAAAGAACAGGTTTTGCTGGACTATATGGATCTCACCTATTGGCGTGAATATAAAACCAGTGAAGACAAGATCAAATTCTCCAAACCCTCCCACCGCCCGGCAGGACTTTATCAGTTCCAGTTGGAGGGGTTTAGCAGCAGCGACGTTTCTGTATATAAACTGGGTTCCAGCATCATCACCAATTGCCAGATCGAACCCTTCAACCTTGATGGAGTTGCTCCCTGGACAGTAACCATGCAGGACAGCGTTTCTTCTTCTACGGTAAAGTATTACGCCTTGACGGAAGACAAAAAGATGAGTCCGATATCTTTGCGTATAAACCTGCCTTCCGATCTTAAGAACCCAAATAACTCCGCCGACCTGATCCTGGTAAGCAACAGGGAAATGCTAAACTGTGAAGGAACAGACCTGTTGGTTAGCCTCTGGGAAGCGGAAAACCACACTGTAGCGAGAGTGGATTATCAGGATATCTTTGATGAATTTAACCACGGAATACGTTCTGCGGAATCGCTAAAAGATTTCTTTTCCTACGCCTACAATTACTGGAGTTCGCCTCAACTGAAGTATATTGTACTTTTGGGTGAGGGAGTTAGTGATGAAAGGGACAACAGCCCTGCCAGAAAGTATGCCCTGATCCCTGTAAAAATGGCATGGACCTGGTCTCTCGGAGCTACTGCAAGCGATCCCTGGTATGCCTGCCTGGTGGGTGACGATGTGATTCCAGACGTGGCAATAACCCGGATCAATGTGTGGCTGCCTCAACAAGTGCTGGACTATGCGCTGAAAGCAGAGAGCTATCGAAACAACCTTCAAACACAAAGGCTTTGGAACAGCCACCTGACCTTCAGTGCAGGTGGTAGAGCAAATGATCCAGATGATACCTTCGCCAAACAATCCGAAAGGATCAGACGAAAAAACGTGCCAAATCATTACAGGGTTTCCAGGGTCTATACACGTACCAGCGACAGCGATTTCTTAGGAGGCACTTTCAACCTCCTGGAACAAATCAATTCCGGCACTCAGTATCTCCAGTTTATAGGTCATGGCGGGGGCAGGATTTGGTCCGACTATAACCTGTTTAACTTTAACAACGTCGCAACCCTGAACAACCCTGTGTACCCAATTGTGCTTAGCCTGGCTTGTTATGTATCTGCTTTTGACACAAACGGCGCATCGAGTTTGAGCGAAGCTTTGGTAGTTCAACCTGGTAAAGGGGCAATAGCCACCCTGGGCTTCAGCGGATTGGGGTTAATGGCACAAAACGAGGATTGGGGCATGGCATTTACGGAAGCGTTGTTCAAACACGACTTCCCAACTCTTGGCCAGGCTCTGCAATACTCTCTGGCAAGATTCTATACAACAACCTCTGCCTCCAGCGGCAGATACTCCCTGATAAATGGAACCGCCATGTTGGGCGATCATCTGATCAAACCCCGAAAACCTGTCGCAGACATACCAGTGTCTTTGAGCAGCCATGTGTTGCAGCCTGGTGAAGTATTGCAGGTGAATGCCCAGTTTCCGACCGATGTGACAAGCGCGCGCCTGTACATAATGAAAAAGAACGAGACCTGTGTAAACGTGGCTTATGACATGCCCGTGATTAACGGTAATTTCAATGCCAGTTATACTGTTCCAATTGCGGATTCCACCAAGTATTCCAGGATAGCTTACGTGGCAGGATACTCACCAACCCAGGAGTATGTGGGGAAAACAGTTTTCGGAGTTGGCCGGGCAGCGGTCATGCATCATTCGACCGTTCCTGAAAGTCCTGCCTGGCAGGATTCTGTGGCTTTCATTGCAACTGTGTTCAGCAATGAACCAATCAATGCTGTGAGATGCCGTTATACACTGAATATAGACGCAAGCAATGTAAACTGGGTCAATCTGCCCATGCAACCGCATCCGACATTGGAAAATGCTTACATCAGCACGGCAAAAATGCCACCTCAAGTGACAGGCAAGGAAGTATCCTACAAGTATGAAATCACTACTCCCAGCGGCCCCTATGAATCTTTTGTGTACAACCACGTTACCCGCGGACCAGATCTTGTGCTTGAAGATATCAGACTGGAAAGCACAAACAACGGACAGGCACTGAAAGTACTGGTATCAAACTGCGGTGACGCAGCCTCCATCAATACAGACCTGCGATTGGATGTCATCCCTGAGGACATCCCGCAGTATATGTTCAGCACTCAAACGCTGGCACCTGTTCAGGTAAATGAAAAACGATGGGAAACCATACCTCTGGATGGGCTGAGCAATGGATTCATAACCTTTGAGGTAAGGGTTAACCTATCCGACGCCTTCCCTGAATGGCACCCCCCTACCAGTTTTAGCATCAACAACCTTATCACGTTGGCAACGTCCTTCAACTACTTCTCTATTGACGATGGTGGCGCGGTCATAAGCAGCGTGGACGGCAATGTAAGCTGTGAAATTCCTTCCGGACTTGTTCCTGCAGGGCAGAGCTCAGTTTTCCACATCACTGGATTGGGCAAATATACTGCCAGCGATCAACCAGGAATATCAGAGATTAAGTTGCGTTACTATGACTCGTTTCCCAACTCTATCGCCTCAAACGCTTATGAAATCAGAACCCTGGATCCGGCATTGACCGACTCGACGGGAACCCTGATAAACCACAAAAAAATGAAGCTCTCCTTTTTCTACAGCAACACAGACCCGGAAACACAGGAAGACGAGGCTGACAACAGTTTCAAGATCTACAGATGGAACGAGACTGGAAAAAAATGGCTGTTGCAGGGAGGCAATGTATCAACTGAAGATAACATGGTTGTCTTCGAAGTGAGCAGGCAGGGCATATACACCATCTATAACAACAAGGACAGGATTCGTCCCTCGATCGACGTTAATGTGCAGGATCAGGAGTTTACGATCGGTGGCTATGTCTCTGGTACAGGCGTGATTTCGCTTTTACTGAGCGACGCCAATGGTATAGATGTATTCGACAGTACCATTCGCTTGTTTTTAAATGGTGACGAAATTCCCAAGGATGAATATGTTGCCACGGTAAATCTGGATAATCTCAATCGCATTCCCATAAAATACCAGTTGAATGCCAGCCGGGGAAATTACACTCTTGTGGTTGATTGCAAAGATGTGAACGGCAACGCAAACTCACGCGAAATCCAATTCATCGTGAATGACAAATTTGATATCATCAATATCGGCAACTATCCAAATCCTGTGTTGGGGCGCGCTCAAGACCCCAAGAACGATGGCAGGACCAGGTTTACTTATGTCCTCACAGACCAGGCTGACGAAGTGAGTATAAAAGTTTATACCGTGGCTGGCCGTTTGGTCAAATCTTTCAAAAACCTGCCCACTGGAGTGGGATATCACGAGTTCCCGCGCACTCTGTATGGTTGGGATTGCAAGGATGAAGCGAACATTGCTCTGGCTAACGGCGTATACTTTTACAAAGTGAGAGCGGTCAAAGGTAATAAAAGAATAGAAAAGACAATGAAAATGGCAATATTAAAATAGGTAAGCAGAATGAGAAAGAGAATTCTTGTCGTTAACGTAATAATGCTTACGGCATTACCGTTGCTAGCTGGCAGATATGCCGGAGATTTTATGATGATCGGTGCCGGAGTTCGGTCCCTGGGTATGGGAGGGGCTTTTTGCGCTCTGGCAGATGATGGTTCAGCTATCTATTGGAATTCGGCAGGTATTTCACAGATAAGAGATTCTGAAATTATATTGATGCACGCTTTCCTATACAATGGATTGGCATCTTACGACAATCTCAGTTTTTGCCAACCCCTTCCCAATGGTGTTACCATCGGTCTGAACGCAATCAGATTAACCGTGTCCGATATACCGCTTTTTGATGAGTCCTATCTGATAGGCACAAACGTGGACCAGAGGGTCAATAACAGCAATTATCATCTGCCTGGCATCCCGGATGGTAGATTTAGAAGCGTTGACGACATGTATCAATTTGCCTTTTCCAAACACATACATTACGATGTCAACATGGGCTGGTTGTTTTTTGAAATCCCAATGGACTTTCATTTTGGGGGCAATATCAAGTTCATCAAACGCAATATCAAGGACAATCAGGGTACCGGAACAGGATTGGACTTGGGATTCAAAGTCAAATCTGACTTGGCGGTGATCCTTGATTGGGATGTATTGGGCAAGATTGATTTCGGGATGAATTTTCAAGATGTGGCAGGTACTAGTATCAGCTGGGATACCTATTCTGAACACAAAGACGAGGTGCTCTTCAACACCAAACTGGGAGTGGCTATAAGTCAACCGATCCCCGTTATTGATTCGGAGCTCCTGCTTGCCTACGACTACGACTATGTATATGGCGGCACCAGTCATTATGGAGCTCAGTTCTCATATAAGGACTTGGGTAGCCTGAGAGCAGGTTATTACGATACAAATTTCTCATGCGGAGCCAGCGTTAATGTCTATGGCGTTGGTGTCGATTACGCTCTGATCACCAATCCCGTTGGGATCACTAATCGTCTGGGTCTGCGCGTACGATTTTAGGAGTACAAAATGAAGAAAATATTACTAATTATGATGGTAGCTTCCCTATTGATGCTTGGTGCGTGCTCAGGGAGCGAAGATTCTGACAAGGATACACAGGCTCCCGCCACTCCGAAACTACGACCTCATCTGGGAGATACGGGTGATCCGAGGGTTCAATATCCACCGGAAACTGGACCTTGGATCACACTTACAGATGAAAACAATGGCATAGATGCCGTGCCGGATGGCAACTGGATCAGAGTTCCCTGGGAACCTTTTATCGATAATGATCTCAGCCATGTAAAAATATACCGTTTTGATCACTTCAATCCGGAACCGGTGTTAATTGACTCCGTTTCTGCCACTGCACAATACTATCTGGATAGCCGCAGTCAATTGAATGAAGGAGTCTGGTATTCATATTTCATCGACCTGGTTGACATGGCAGGCAATTCATCACGTTCTGATACTGTGTCTTATGCTCTTTTAGCTAAGTGCATACCCGTGTACCCGGAACAAAACCAAGTTATCACCCCCACTCAGGGTACTTTTCAGTGGTACCGAAGCGGCGATGCCTCTTTATACAGGCTCCTCTTGATGGATGAAGATGGAAACTATGTAGGTCACCAAGATCTCTATGTGGCTACCGAAGATAATCCTCTGCACGTTATTATGCCCAATACCACGTTGGATGACTATATAGGCAGAAGCCTGCGCTGGAGAGTTGATGCCTTCGATTGGGATGCGGAAATGGGACAATACAAAGGGTCCGAATCACACGAGTATATTGTTAACATTCAACCATAACCTGTCGGTACCATAAAGGCTTATAATGAACTGTGAAACAGCCCGTTCGCATAGACAGATTAATAATGTGGAAAAGAGAAAGTAATCTCACCTACAATAAACCAACATCTGATCGCAGATATTGGCTTTGCTCCACATAACGCGTTGCTAAGCTTGCTTTGGTAAACTTATAATGACTACTATTCCGTTTTTGCTTCATACCTCTCTCCTTTGCTACCACTGGATTTGGCACCATCATCCTTAGGTATGCGGTTGCGAAGTTAAGGATGACTCCAGGAAAACCCCAGCCCGTTGCAAGCATACAAAGGGGAGCGACAGGGGAAAAGAGATAGCCTCTCGCTCGCGCGAGGACAAGCAATTCCTCGGATAAAATGAATGAAAGAATCAATATGCTCTTCTTTGACAGTAACCGCATATTTTAGGCTTAGCTTATCCGCGTGGTTTGAAAGAGTGACTGAGATTTCGCTTGACGTATTTCAAAGGATTGGAATCATTTCGTAAATTGAAGAAAAAAGAGGCCATGGTGAAGAAGTATCTTCTACTGCTTATTCTGATTGCTGTTACTTTGGGAGTCTTTGCTCAGACAGGGACAGCCATAGTTCCTTCCAGCAGTATCTCCGCCTATACCTATGAGGGTAACCGTAGTGGCGTAGAAAAGCTAAAAATGAATGTTTACATATTGGGACAGGTCAACAAACCAGGCTTGTATCTTGTTCCGGATGATACAGATTTTTTAACTCTGCTCGCTTTGGCTGGAGGCCCCAAAGAAGAAGCCAAGCTATCCAAGGTAAGGATCATCAGACCCGCCAACACCAGCCTGGATTCAAAATCAAGCGAGAAAGTGATCTGGGTTAACCTCAAAAAATACATGGAAACAGCCGACAATAAGTATCTCGCAACCGAGCTGCGCACCACCAAGGAATTGGATGAAAATACGGGTCAGGAAATTGAAAACACGGTTTATGACCTTCGTTTGCAACCTGGCGATACGGTGGTATTGTCCGGAACAATTTTCTATGCCTTCAGCAAAGTTGCGGATTTCTTGTCCAAGGTAGCAATAGCGCTAAGTGTATATAATCTTATTGTCAATCTGAAGTAGGGAGCCCCAATGGAACAGAAAAACGCGCCACTGCCGCAACAAGATGAGATCAAACTGACAGATTACCTCAGGATTGTACTTCAGTATAGATATCTGATAGTCCTGATATTCATAATTGTAATGGCGTTGACCATTATCTATACAGCCCGTCAGCCTCGTATCTACTCCGCGTCCTCAAGGATACTCCTGGAAAATCAGACGACAGGGGCAGACCTCCTGCTCTTCTCTACTCAGGGTACAGGGAAAAACTACATCAACAATCAGATCGAACAGATTCGCAGCAAACCCTTGCTTTCTGCAGCTTGGGAGATCATGAAAAAGTATCCTGAATGGGAATCATTCCCTATCAGCGGCTCAGAGTATTCTCCCGGCAGTTTGGGCAGGGTGCGCATAGAATCAAAGCGCGACACGGATATTCTGACCCTGACCTTTGAATCCACCGATCAAGGCGAAGCCATGGCTGCGGTTAATGCGATTGCCGAAGCGGTGGTGCAGCAAAACACTCAACTTGCCCGCCTGGAATTCACCACTATCAGGGAATTCCTTGGTGAACAGCTTGATTTGATTTCCAGGCGACTGCAGATTTCAGAGGATGATCTGCGCGAGTTTAAAAATGAGAACAAACTGGTCGAGTTGTCTGAAACCACCACTAAATGGATTGAACAGTCCACACAAATCGAATCCCAATACGAGAGCGCTCTTACCGATCAAGCAGTCAAAGCCAAGACCCTTGACTTGCTGAAAAGACAATTAAGGGATCAGGACTCATTGTTGGTTCAAGTGGAAAACGTTCTGCAGGCTCCTTATATTGAGGAATTGAGAAAACAGATCACTGCCACTCAAGCCACTATAGCCAGACTGCGCACCAACGAGAACTATCAGGAAGACCATCCTCAGATGAAGCTCCTGCAGGAAGAGCTGACCAAGACTAAAGCCACCCTGGATACAGAGGTAAAAAAGTTCATCTCCATCAACCTCAACAAAGATCCATTGATGACCCGGAACGATCTGCTAAGCAGAATTGTGCAAGCAAATGTAGAGCTTGAAATGGCGCGGACTCTGGTAAATGGCTTGGAGCAAACCAAAGAAATCTTCGATGAGCGGATCATCACTTTGCCTGACAAAGAATTGGAATTGGCCAGACTAATGCGCAGCATGACCCTGGATGAGAAGATCTATGGCATTATGATGGAGAAATACGAAGATGCCCGCATAGCCGAACAAGCCGAATCCGGTGCAATCCGCGTCATAGATTATGCGGAAAGGCCTGGTGCACCTATCAAACCACGCGTTTCGATGAATATGCTGGTAGGCATCATTTTGGGAATCGGGCTGGGAATTGGCGCTGCCTTCCTGGTACATTCATTGGATACCAAACTGCGTACCCTGGAAGACATGGAAAACTATGTGCGGCTACCCATCGTGGGGACCATACCATATATTCAGGAATCTGAATCGCGCATCATGGAATTCAACAACATGATCGAACAGGCAGAAGGCGAGAATAAAGAACAGCTTAGCAAATCACTCCATTACGTGATGATGCAGTTAGTTTCGCACTATGCCCCAAAATCTCCAATTGCCGAATCATATAGAACTTTACGAACCAATATTCTGGCCAAAAAGCCTACAGGAAGCACCACTCTCTTGGTAACTTCCTCCGGCCCCAAAGAAGGTAAATCCACCACCATTGTCAATCTGGCGATAACACTCTCTCAGATGAACAGCAGAGTGCTGCTTGTGGATATGGATATGCGCAGGCCGGTCATTCACAGCAAGTTTGGAATTGAGAAAGAAAATGGCCTCAGCGACTACCTTATTGATCCGGACGTGACTCTGGACCAGGTAATTAAGAATTCAGGGATTAACAACCTCGATGTGATGACCAGCGGTTTTGTGCCGCCCAATCCGTCAGAGTTGATTTCCTCAGCTCGCGCCGACAACATGATTGAAGAACTGCGTACTAGATATGATTACGTCTTGTTCGACACTCCGCCAATTATTGCAGTGACCGATGCTCTGATCCTGACCAAGAAAGTTGACCTTACATTCATCGTGGTGCGCTGTGGCTTCACTGAAAAGGGCATTATCAAACATACCCAGGAGTTGATGGATAACATCAATGCCACTATCGACGGTATTATAGTAAACGGAGTATATGTACAGAAGTTCTACAGCAAGCAGAACTACTATTACTATTACTATTACTATTATTACTACTATTACTACGGCGAAGATGTACCAAAAAAGCATAAAAAAAGCCTCTTCGGAAGCTCACGCAAAGATAAATCTGTTTCTTGAGGTTCTTGATAAAAGAGCCGACGGATTTCACGAGATTGAGACACTGCTTTGCAGTGTCTCTCTTTCTGATACTTTGAGATATACTTTGACAAAAAAACAAGTGATAAAATTGTGTACCAACATCCCGGACTTGCCGGCGGAAGACAATCTTGTTTATAAGGTTGCGTCCTATATGCTTGAGCGATACAAGCCTTCTGCAGGTGTTGAGATCGACCTTGAAAAACGCATTCCTTTGGCTGCTGGTTTGGGAGGTGGAAGTAGCGATGCTGCGAATGTGATCTTTAACCTGAATGTTATCTGGAACCTTAACCTCAGCAAGGAAGAAAAAGAAGAGATCGCTGCACTGTTTGGCAGTGATATCTGTTTCTTTTTACAAGGTGGGGTTGCTTGGGGAACCAGCAGAGGCGAGATAATCAGTCCCGCAGAGGATATTGAAATCGACCACATCTTATTGGTCAAGCCTGATTTTGGTATCAGCGCTGCTTCAGCTTATTCACTTTCAGTGCCAGCCACTGCTGATAGAAAGCGGCGGTTTGCTCTTGACAGTTGGCGCAATGATTGTTTCAATCGCCTGGAAGCTGGCATACGTGATAGCTACGGGGAAATTGACGCTATTTTGCGACAACTTGAGAACATGAAAGCCAGACCTGCTCTAATGAGCGGGAGTGGCTCAACCTGTTTTGGAATATTTGACAATGCTGAAGAGCTCACCACTTGCCAGCAGTGTTTCAACCAGGCAGGATATTGGACAAAAGAAGTTAGAACAATTACAAGGAAAGAGTATCAAAGTGTATTCAAAGCTTAAACTGATCACAGGACACGCCAATCGCGCACTGGCTGATGAAATCGCCAAGCATGCGGGCATCCCCCTTGCAGACATTGATCTGTTTAAATTTTCCAACGACGAATCCTTTGTAAAGATCAACGACAATGTCCGCGGAGCAGATGTTTTTGTTATCCAACCAACTTGCCGGCCGGTAAATGACAGTTTAATGGATCTTCTGGTCATAATTGACGCTTTGAAAAGAGCTTCAGCTCAGAGGATCAACTGTGTCATTCCCTATTTTGCTTATGCCCGATCCGATAAAAAAGATCAGCCCAGGGTTCCAATCACAGCCAAGCTTGTAGCCGACCTAATCACGGTGGCTGGGGCAAACAGGATTATTACTGTTGATCTTCATGCCGAGCAGATACAGGGATTTTTTAACATCCCGGTTGACCATCTCTATTCGATACCAAGTTTTGCCAGATACTTCATGAATATGGAACTGCCTGAACCCGTTGTGGTATCGCCAGATTCAGGAGGAGCAAATCGGGCACGGGCTTTGGCCAAAAGACTTAACTGCGGTTTTGCCATTGGTGATAAGCGTCGCATTGGAAACGACGACCGCACCGAGGTTCTGAATATTATTGGCGATGTTTGCGGTAAAACAGCAATCCTCTTTGACGATATGATTGATACCGGAGGGAGTCTGATCAAGATTGCCAAGGTATTGCAGGAACGTGAAGTCAAAGAGATATACGCGGCTTGCACCCACGGCATCCTTTCTGGTCACGCTGTGGAGAACATAGCGGCATCGCCCATCAAAAAACTGTTTGTGACAAACACCATTCCGCTCAGTGAGGAAGCTGAAAAATGTGATAAAATTGTTCAGCTTTCCTTAGCAGAAATGCTGGCGGTAGCAATAAAAAAAGTACATATAGAAGAATCCCTGAGCATTCTGTTTAGATAGCTCGGGATGGAGGAAAACATGATATACACCTTGGAAGCTAAAAAAAGAAACAATATCAAAAAAAGCGAACTCAATGCGCTGCGCGCGCAAGGAATGATCCCAGCCGTACTCTATGGCAAGGGACTTGCGTCCACCTCGATATCCATCGATAAAGCCACCTTTATGCGATTCTATAAGAAGAGTTTTACCGAATTGACCTTCTACGAGATAGAGCTTGATGGCAAGAAATATCACACCATACTCAAAGACAAATTAATCCATCCCGTTACCAGGGATATACTGCATATAGATTTCATGCAGATTCAGGAATCGGCTCTCATGGAGTTTGAGTTGCCAATCCAATTCGTCGGAGAAGCTGCAGGAGCAAAGGAAGGTGGATTCACAGATGTGGTCCAGAGAACGGTAAAAATTGTTTGCAAAGCAAACGAAGTGCCCGAAGAAATATCTGTTGATGTTTCAAATCTGCATGTGGGTGACTCGCTGCGCATTCAAGACCTCCCCGTCGGAGCATGGCAATATAAAGACAATGACGACGTAACAATTGTTGTGGTTCATGGCAAGAAAGCTGAAGAACCAGCAGTATCTGAAGCTGCAGAACCAAGCGCTGAAGCTGATACTGATAAAACTGAATAATGAAACTGGTGATTGGTCTGGGAAACATCGGCGAGGAATACTCCCGAACAAGACATAATGTCGGTTTTCTCAGTCTCGATCATTGGGCTCAGGCCCATAAACAAAGTTTCAGTAAAGACAAGCTCTTTGATTTCATCAAAAAGCGAAGTGTTTGCCTGATCAAACCCAACACCTATATGAACCGTTCCGGCTTGGCTCTGGCAGAGGCTCTATCTCGCTGGAAGTGCAGTGAGACCTTGGTTGTCCATGATGACATCGAATTACCCCTAAGCAAGATTCGCATACGCAATGGCGGTGGAGACGGGGGCCACAACGGCATCAAATCACTTCTTGAAGTACAAGCATCCGACTTGCTGAGAAGACTTCGCATAGGTATTGGCAGAGACGAAGGGAATCCCCGCGATTATGTACTTGATGAATTTGAGGACGGAGAGTTGCAGAAGATTAACGAGTGCCTTTCCACTGTCAATGAATTGATAGATATATTTATAACTCTTGGTTATAATGAGATGTTAAACCAATATAGCAAATGGAAAAAATCCTGTTCCGAGGCGAACAAGCCCGGAATCATCTGTCCATAGGAGGAAGATAATGACAAAAAACTATGAACTGATGGTGATCTTATCACCTAAGCTCAACGAAGAGGAAGCGAATCAGCTCAATGACAGCATCCTGGCTATAGTCAAGGATTTGTCCGGCGAACTGATCAAGACTGAACCCTGGGGACGCCGAATGCTGGCCTACCCCATCAACAAGCTCCAGGAAGGTTATTACTATCTGAATTTCCTTAAGATGGAATCCCTGAAAGTAAAAACACTCAAGCAACAGCTGGGACTCAACGAAAACATCATCCGTCACATGATCATCGCTCGTGGTGAGTAGGAGGACAAATGGCAGACTTGAAATTACCACGTATCAACAAAGCCATGATCGCGGGTCGCATCACCCAGGATCTTGAACTTAGAGTAACACCCAAAGGAACTTCCACGGTCAGATTCGCGGTCGCTGTTGACAGAAGCTACAAAGACGATTCTGACCAATGGCAACAAGTAACATCATACATCGATGTTGTAGTCTGGGGCGATAAAGCTGAAAACATCTGCAAACACGCACAAAAAGGCACAGCGGTGTATGTTGAGGGTCGCATCGATACACGTTCCTACACTGACCAGAACAACATCAACCGCAAAATCTTCGAGATTGTGGCCGATAATGTTCAAACTCTGGAATGGAAACCCAGGGATGGAGAAACCACTGAGCCAACTGACATGCCTTCCCAGGATGAAAGCTCCAAACCATCCTCGCAAACCAATACCAAAGATGACTTACCCTTTTGATATAGGAGAATAAATGAATCTTACAGACAGAAAAAAGAAGTTCACCCGGAAAAAATACTGCCGTTTCTGCGCTAACGCGGAGATCGTAATAGATTATAAAAACCTTGATGTGCTACGGCAGTTTATTTCCGATGTGGGTAAAATCGATGCCGCCCGTTTGACTGGAACCTGTGCCAAACATCAACGCAAGCTGACTGCCGAGATCAAGCGCGCCAGACAAATTGCTTTGCTGCCCTACGTTATAGAATAGTGCATCTATTGCCTTTGTTGTTGGGTGGACTTGCCGTCCTGAATCCATTCATTGGTCTTATCCTGATCATGTTTTACAGCTCTTATGGTATCAGACAGAGTGGATTCTCCCCCATTAGAGTGCTGTTGCTGTTTCTGATCTTCCCTCTCACCTCTTTATTTGTCATGCGTGAGATACCGGGAGTCCAGTTGATGGCTTCAGACGCCATTTGGGCAGTTGGCTTGGTCACAGTTCTCTTTCTTCATTCTTTGAGAACTGGGAAAAGTCTGACTACTGCATTTACTCTGGCCGCCATGTTGATCGTCTTTTACGGATTCGCCAGATGTATTGTGTTTGGCAACTACCTCACCCATGCAAACGAACAGGCTATCTCAGATGTCACCAACAGATTCCCTTCCATTTACCAGCGTCAGGATATGCGGTTTTATGTTGCCGTGATGCGATATCTTTGGCCAGCAAGCTGGACTATCCCGCAATTGTTCTCCCTGTTTGCAGGTTACATACTGTTTCATAACCTAAACGGGATTCGCTTCAAATGGCGCAAGATATCCTTCCCGAAATACCTGAATTTCATAATCCTGGCCATCTTGCCATTGTATATGGTAACAGAGTTGCATCAGGTGTTTGTAAATACTTTACTGACACTGCTGGTTTTGCCTGCTATACAAGGATTCAGCCTGATGGTTGATTGGCTTGCCAAACTTGTTTCCAGCAGGCTGATCCTGGCTTTGCTGATGCTGCTCCTTATCCCAAACTACATTTTGATTTCGCTGCTGGGTTTCACAGATATCTGGCTCGATTTCAGGAAACTAAATACTACTAAGGAATGACATTATGAAAGTTATCTTACTCGATCACATAGAAAAACTGGGTAGAAAAGGTGAGATTGTCTCCGTTAAGCGTGGTTTCGCCAGGAACTACCTGATTCCCAGAGGCTACGCACTATATGCCACCCCCGCAAATATGAAACAGGTGGGCGATATCCAGGCAAAAGCTGCTGCTGAAGAAGAAAAACTAATCGCGGAACTGAAAAAGCTTGACGCCAAGATCAGGACTCTTAGCTTGGTCTTTGTCCGTAAAGTGGACGAACATGACAATATGTTCGGATCAGTTTCCGAAACCGACATCGTCAGCCGACTCCTTGAAGAAGGTGTGGAAGTTCATAAATCTGCAGTGATTATGGAAAAGAACATCAAGACTCTGGGAGATCACGCAGTACAGATTCGGCTTCACAGAGACATAGTGTCCGAGATCAAACTGGTTGTTGAAAAGGAAGATAAAGATCAGGTTGACAAAATCGAAGTTACCACTGAGACTGAGGAAACATCCCCAGAGCAGGTGGAAACCGAAGTTCTAACTAACGAAGTACCAGAAGACGACGAACTATAATACGGGAGATACCCATGAAAGATATTTGGTTCCACATTCCCAGGATCCTGGGGTTGGTGATTATGCTGGTGGCATTATCACTACTGGGTCTGGGAAATCCCAAGATGATACCTGTCTTTGCAGTGTTTTTTGCTGTTCTGTTTGCGGTGATCTATCTGCTTAATCGCAAAGGAAGGAAAAAGGACAGCGAAGCAGTATCCGGATCAGTGTTTTCTTCCCTGCTCAGATATCTGGGTGTGCTGGTATTTCTGGCAGCCTTGACCTTAATGGGTTTGGGAAATCCAAGCAACCTGCCGTTTTTCGCGCTGTTTTTCCTGATTGTGTTTGCTGTAGTGTTTCTCTTGGTTAGAAACGCCAGGCTCAAGGAGAGAAGCGACAATAGCGGTTCCACCGCGATGGTGGTGTTCCAGGTTTTGGGATTGATCCTGTTCATCGCCGCTCTGTCATTGTTGGGATTGCTGCACGGCGTGGTCGGTTATCTGATCTGGCTGCTCGTTATAACTGCCATATTCGCCCTGATCTTCGTGTTTGTGAGAAAACAGCAAAACCACAGCGGAACAATGGAAGCCAGCCCTCTATTGAAGAAGGTCTTTGGCGTTGTCCTGGCCATACTGTCAGTTATACTGCCATATTTGATCATCAAAAACGGGCAGATAATGGACTCAGCGACAGCAAGTCCAGCGACTCAATCAATCATTGCCATACTGGCTATCCTGGTTTTTATTGTTCTGGCTTTGCTGGCCTATACCATGATCCGCAAAGCTAACGAACAACACTCAAAAAAGTTGTTGGGTTATATTCTGTTGATCCTTGCCGCTGTTTTGCCTGGGATTATGGTAATGCTTACAGACCCAACCAAAACAGGGTTTGCGCAAGCTTACTTTGCCGCTTTGATGGCTATGGTCTTATCGGTCATAGCGATCGAGCGGTTTAAAACTAATTAGGATTCCCAGTAAAAGTTAGATTATGACAGAGCCTTGTTTACTAAGGCGCAGTTGGTCTGTTTAGACTTCTGTTGTGCCGGATAAACAAGGTTCTGTTCATTATCTTGTGAAGAAATGCAGTAGCGTGTCAGTTTGAACTGCGTGCCAGTGATTTTGTAGCCTCAATGCTTACACAGCCCCCATGTCTTTTACACCGATAAACAATCTGCAACAATCCGTCATCAGGCGGATAGCAGGTGAGCAGTATCTTTCCTTTGTATTATTGTACCAGAATTGGAGCAATATAGTTGGCGACCTGCTGGCTGCCAGGTCCCACCCCTTCCGGTACCAGGATGCGGTTCTCTATATCTCGGTGCAAAACAACACCTGGCTGCAGGAGTTGTTTTTGCAGAAGAAGAAGATTCTGCAGCAGTGCCGTTCAATTGTCAAAACTGAGATTCGGGAGATAATCTTTCAGATTAGGAGTTAGTCTATGTCCAATATTTTAATTGCACCTTCAGTCCTTTCCGCCGATTTTGGCTTTCTCGCTCAGGAACTCGACAAATTACTAACCGCAGATATAATCCATTTGGACGTCATGGATGGGCATTATGTGCCAAACCTGTCATTCGGCTATCCCCTGATCAAAAGAATAAGGCAACTTACAAGCAAGCCATTGGATGTGCATCTGATGGTTACCAATCCCTCGGAATACATAGACAGGCTGGCGGATATCGGTGTGCAATGGATCAGCTTTCACCAGGAATGTGACTATCACAGCCACCGTTTGCTGCACAGGATCAGGGATCTTGGTATCAAGGCTGGCCTGGCATTGAATCCCGCCACACCCTTGAACACCCTGGACAGTATTCTGCCTGATCTGGATTATGTGCTGCTGATGAGCGTAAATCCTGGGTTTTCCGCCCAAAAGTTCATCCCCGGAGTGCTGAAGAAAGTCCGGGACCTGCGCGCCATGATAGATGCGGCAGGTCTTGACACATTGATCGAAGTTGATGGCGGGGTAAACTCGGAAAACGCACCCTCTTTGATAAGTGCTGGCACCGATATCCTTGTTTCCGCCTCCTATATTTTTAATTCAGAAGACTATACCAAAGCCATCGAAAACTTACGTGGTTAAACACAACGGCTTGCGGAACGATACGCTTGAAGCATATTCATGAAGCATCGTCTGTTTTCAGTTTACCATCACTGCTCCAAAACTGTGGATTTTATTTAACGCTTGAGCATGGGATGCGCTATCAACCAGCCCGCCATCAATGCTGGCTCTCTTACAAACCGGGTTGGTGAAATGTTTCAACAACAGATTGCGCACACAATAACGATAATTATCAGACTGCCCTTATACGCTGATCAATAGGAAAGATATATGCCAAGCTGGATAAACAGGCTCTTTTTGACAGAGATAAACATCTCAATCCACCCTCTGAGTTGGAAAGAGAGTAAGACCGCCCTCATTCGCAAGCGGAGGTTAAGCCTGTGTCTTCCTGGGGTCATCCTTAACCCGGTGAGGGATGACCTAAGGATGATGGCTTCAAAGCCTGTAGCAGCAAAGGAGGGCGGTATGAAGCAAAAACGAGATAATAAACGTTTTACGCTTATTGATGTAAATAAAGTGATGCGTTTTTGGGAACAAATCAATGATCTACTAATGACAACCAATCCGCTTAGTTGGCAAGAGAGCTATAATGTTTACTTGACATAAATGTCGCATCATGCCAGAATGTCTTTATTCATCAATATATGAGTTAACACAAATAACGAGTTCAAACAAAGTAGTATAGAGCTTATGTTTAACAGCTTATCTGAAAAACTGGACAAAGTCTTCCGTAACATCAGGGGACGCGGTTATCTAACCGAACAGAACATCAAGGATGCTCTGCGTGAGATCCGCATGGCCCTCCTGGAAGCAGACGTAAACTTCAAGATCGTAAAAAACTTCATCTCCGAAGTAGAAAAGCGCGCCCTTGGAGTGGAAGTTATGAAGTCCCTCACCCCCGGCCAGCAAGTTGTCAAGGTAGTGTATGAGCAACTGGTGGCCTTGATGGATACGGAGGGATTTGAGTTTAAGGTTTACAACAACAAGCTAACCAAGGTTATGATGGTTGGGCTGCAGGGATCCGGCAAGACCACCGCTTGCGCTAAGCTGGCACTGCATTACCGCAAAAAAGGCTTCAGCACTATGATGGTCGCCTGCGACGTTTACCGTCCCGCCGCTGTTGACCAGCTCCAGATTCTGGGAAAACAGATCGATATTCCTGTAATTGCTGAGGACACGAAAGATGTAATCAAGATCGCTGATTCAGCCCTGCGAGCCGCGCAAAAAGACTATCGAAATCTGCTCATCTTCGATACTGCGGGACGGCTGCATATCGATGAAATGATGATGGACGAGGTTGCCCGGCTGAAAGCATTTATAAAGCCCGACTACATCTTCTTTGTTGCCGATGCCATGACTGGCCAGGACGCCGTCACTGTCGCCCGCGAGTTCTATGATAAGCTGGCTTTCGATGCGGTTATTCTCACCAAAATGGATGGCGATGCCCGCGGTGGAGCAGCCCTCTCCATCAAAGCTGTCACCGATAAACCGGTGGCCTTCGTGGGAGTGGGAGAAAAAGTCAGTGACCTGGAACCTTTCTATCCAGACCGTATGGCATCCAGAATCCTGGGAATGGGCGATGTTCTGAGCCTGATCGAAAAGGCTGAGGAAGCCAGTGATGAAGCCGAGGCGGAAAAGCTCGCCAAGAAGATGTTGAAAAACCAGTTTACCCTAAACGACTTTCTCAAGCAACTGCAGAGCATCAAGAAAATGGGTTCGCTGGAGTCTATAATCCGGATGATACCGGGCCTTGGACGCAAGCTTCCGGCAGACATGAAGATCGACGACAACGCCCTGAAGCATGTGGAAGCCATCATTCAATCGATGACCGATAAAGAACGTGAAAAACCCGATATACTGAATGGCAGCCGACGCTTGCGTATTGCCAAAGGATGCGGCAGGACAGTTACAGAGGTCAACCGCCTGCTGCGCCAGTTTGACGACATGAAAAAGATGATGAAGAAGTTTTCCACCCCCCAGGGGATGAAAGATTTGGAAAGACTCATGAATAAAACTCAATGATCAGGAGGATCACTTAATGAAACGACTTGTTGTGTTTCTTGCTCTGCTGACACTGCTGGTTTGTACCGCAGCGGCGGAGACCGTAACACTGGGTAGCGGAGTCAATTCCGTTACCGTAATGTCATCTTCCGCCACCGAAACGGTTCTTCAATACCGCATCGGTAGTTTCGAAAAGATACCTGTGAACATTGACGGTAGCGAATGGTACCACATACTAATGCCCAAGGAAGGCATCAGTCAGGAAAAAGGGTATCCCCAGCTTCCGGTGTTCAACCGCAGTATTATCATCGATAACAACGCCTTGATGGCTTTGGATATTTATGATCTTGAATATCAGGATATCGAACTGCCAGTGGCTCCTTCCAAGGGTGTCATCACCAGGAACATCGATCCTGCCACGATACCTTATGTATTTGACGAAGTTTACAGCAGAAATGCATTCTATCCCGCCACTCCGGCCGAACTCTCCGATCCTTATATAATGAGGGACTTTCGCGGCATCGTGGTTAAGACAACTCCCTTTGCCTACAACCCCGCAACGCGCACTCTGCGTGTTTATACTGCTTACAAGATACGGGTTCACGCCGCAGGAGTTGACACGCTCAACACCCTGGACCGCAGCAGAACCTCGATCTCCCGCGACTTTGTCTCATTATATGAGAACCGCTTTATAAACTGGAACAGCTTCCGTTATACCCCTGTTGACGACAGTTTTGGCAAGCTACTGGTTATCTGCCACACCAACTACATGAGCGCTATCCAGCCTTATGTAAATTGGAAGATCCAAAAAGGCGTCCCCACGGAGCTGGTGGAGTGGTCTACCATAGGATCCACAGCTACGCAATTGCAGACCTACATCCAGAACCGCTATAACGCGGACAACAACCTCACCTACGTGCAGTTGGTTGGTGACGCGCCCCAAATTCCGACTCTGACCCACAATAACGGCGGCTCTGACCCGTCCTTCTCCCTGGTTGCCGGTTCGGATAACTACCCCGATATTTTCATCGGCCGCTTCTCCGCTGAAACAGCAGCCCAGGTCACAGCCCAGATCAACAAGGCCATCGCCTATGAAAGAGACGTGACCACCTCCGACACCTGGCTGAGCCGTGCCTTGGGTATCGCCTCCGATGAAGGCGGCAGCGGCGGCGACAACGGCGAATCAGACATAGCGCACATGAACAATATCCGCACTGACCTGCTCAACTACGGCTACACATCAGTTGATCAGATCTACGACCCAGGCGCCTCTGCTTCCACCGTGACCACCAATGTCAATGCCGGCCGTGGTTTCATGAACTATGTCGGCCATGGGTCAAACACAAGCTGGGTTACCACCGGATTTAACAACACCAATGCCTCAGCGCTCACCAACGGCACAAAAACGCCCTTCATCATGGACGTTGCTTGCGTGAATGGCAATTTCGTCTCCATCACCTGCTTTGCCGAAGCCTGGCTACGCAATGCCAATGGCGGTGCCGTGGCTATGTATGCCTCTTCTATCAACCAATCCTGGAGCTCGCCGATGCGCGCCCAGGATGAGGTGACAGACCTGCTGGTCGCCGAAGCCAAAACAACTGTCGGCGGCCTCTATTACAACGGCTCTTGCGAGATGATGGACGCCTATGGCTCCGACGGCGTGAATATGTTCAAAACCTGGCACATCTTTGGTGACGCCAGCCTCTCTTCACGCACCAAGACCCCCATCGCCATGAACGTGACCCACCCCTCCAGCATCACATCTGGAACCACTTCCGTAAACGTGTCCACCGGAGTCAACAACACCCTGGTGGCGATCACTTACAACAACGTGATCTACGGCCGCGCTTTCACCAACAGCTCCGGTAACGCCACCATCACGCTTAGCAACCCACCCACTGGCACGCTGAACTACACCATCACGGCCACCGCGCACAACCGCGTAACTTATGTGGGCACCATCGCTCAGACTGTGTCCGCCGGACCCTGGATGGAAGTGACCGCCGCGAACTATGACGACGCCAACAACGACATTCCGGAATACAACGAAAGCGGCTACTTTGATGTCACCTTCAAGAACTCCGGAACCAGCGCCGCCAGCGGCGTAACAGCCATTCTAAGCTGCTCCACCAGCGGTATCACCATCACTGACAACAGTCACACCATCAGCAGCCTGGCAGCAGGTGCTTCAGTTCAGGCAAACGACGCCTACGCGATCACGATCGCCAACAACGTCCCCGATGGCACCGTGGCTAACTTCACCATCACCATGACAATGAGCGGCTACGATCCCTGGACTTACAACTTCAGCAAGACCATCAACGCTCCTGCTCTGGCCTTTGGCAATATGACGATCAGTGATCCCACCGGCGATAACGATGGCCTGCTCGATCCGGGGGAGACCGCCACAATCTCCATCGTACTGAATAACTCCGGGGGAGCTGCCTCCCTGGCTGGCTCCGGAACCCTGACCTGCTCCACCAGTGGCATCACCGTGGTGAACGGCAGTGCCAGCTTCACTGCTATTTCCGCAGGTGGCTATGCCACCTTGAACTTCACTGTGACAGCCGCCTCCTCAATGGCGGAGGGCACTTTGGCAGCCTTCGTCTTCAACGCTGTCGCGGGACAGTACAGCGCCAACACCACCGTGAACGTGGAGGTGGGCGCCCCGATGGAAGTGATCATCGGCAACGGTACCTCCACCCAGAGCTACCCCATTGACCGCTACTACAACTATTCCAGCCATGAAGCCATCTACCTGACTTCAGAGATCGGAACTGCCGGTACCATCAAGTCAATCGGTTTTTACAAAGCCAGCGGAGCTGATGTGAATCCCATTGAGTCTGTGACCGTCTATATGAAAAACACCAGTTCCAACACCCTGGCGGATGGAACCTATTCCACCACAGGCTACACCCAGGTTTACAGCGGCACCTGGCCCAACACCGCCACCAGCGGCTGGATGGAGGTTAATCTGGACAACCAGTTCGCCTATGACGGCAGCAACCTCTCCATCCTCACCATCAAGGGCAACCAGGCTTGGACATCCAACTATCCCGTGTGGACATATACCACAGCCTCTCCCGCCAGGGCCAGGCAGAGCAGAAACGACAATTACCAGCCTACTTCGCTGACTGCCAGCACCAATCTGCCCAACCTGAAGTTGAAGATCTTCCCCACCCCGGGAATGCTCTATCCTCCGCGGGAACTGACCGCCAGCGCCACCCACGGATCGGTGACCCTCACCTGGCAGGCCCCGATGGAGGGAACCCCTACCGGATACAAGGTCTATAAGAACAACACCGCCCTCACCACTGTGACCGGACTGACTTACACTGATACGGCTGTGACCGATGGCACAACCTATAGCTACAAGGTAACCGCGCTCTACGGCAGCGATGAGTCAGACCCCACCGCCACCGTGACCGCCACCCCCAACATGTATGCGCCAACCAACCTGGTTGCCACCGGCGGCGACTCTGTGGTGATGCTTACCTGGACTGCTGCGGCAGGACGCGAAGCTGAGGAAGCTTTCAGCCTCGGTTCCAAAGACCGCGCCATCAGCAGTTACCGGATCTACCGTGACGGCGCCGCCCTCACAACCGTGACCGGCACCTCTTACAGCGATACTAACGTCACCAACGGCACCACCTATAACTACTATGTGACCACCCTCTATACCAACCCCGCGGGTGAATCCGCTGCATCGAATACCGCCTCAGCAACTCCCAATATAGTGACTGAGGTTATCATCGGCACGGGCACCGGCTCCAACGGCACCAGCACCGCCTGCCCCATCAACGTATATTACCAAAGCCTGCACGGACAGTCGGTTTATACCGCCGCTGAACTCAACGCCGCCGGAGTGGTAGGCCCTATCAATATCACCCAGATCGGTTTCAATGTAACAGGCCTGCCAACCAAATCCATGCCCAACTTCATTGTCCGCATGGGACATACGACTGCCGCCAACGTCTCCAGTTGGATATCCACAGGCCTCACCCAGGTCTGGAGCAGCAGCTCCTACCAGCCTACAGCCACTGGCTGGAACATGTACACCCTTTCCACCCCCTTCCTCTGGAACGGGATAGACAACATTGTCGTGGACACCGCCTTTGGCCTGATCGGTTCCTACAGTTCCAGTGGCACCACCCAGTACACATCTGTGACCAACGGTTACCGCTATGTGCGCAGCGACAATTCTGATCAGACCAACATCTTTAGCGGCGGTTACAACTCCTCCTACCGACCCAACCTCAAGCTGACCCTGCAACCCAACCAGTCTGGCCCCGTGATCCTGGTCAATCCCACAACCCTCGCTTATGGCGATGTGGCCGTGGGCAGCACCGACACGAAGACCTTCACCATCCAAAATAGCGGCGACCAGACCCTCACCGGCACCATCACCACCCCCACGGGTTACACCGTGGCTGCGGCACGCAATTCCACGGAAGCCCCGCTGGCCGGAAAGGAAAGCCGCAACAGCCTGAGCTTCAGCATCAATGCCGGCGCAACCAAGACCTACAACCTGACTTTCGCGCCCACCGCTGTGGCCTCCTACAACGGCAACGTGGTGATCGCCAACAACTCCAACAACAACACCAGCGTCAACATCGCGGTGAGCGGCACGGGCTACATCCCGCCCACCATCAGCATAGACAACGACTCCCTCTACGCCTACCTGCAGGTGGGTACCCAAGGTGCGGACAGCTTCACCATCACCAACACCGGCAGCCAGACACTCACCTTCAGCATCAGCATGACTGAACTGGGCTCCAGAGCCGGCAACCTGCTGCAAGCGGCTTCCGCTCAGGAGAAGAGCATCGCGGGCAGCACCCTCACCCTGGACGCCAGCAGCTACCTGCCCGGCACCACGGTGGACTGGACCTTCACCGCCACCAACGCCAGCACGGACGTAGAGTGGCTCAGAGACGTGATCATCAGCTTCCCCGCCGGGGTCACCGTGAACAGCGCCACCAACTTCGTGGGCGGCAGCGGCGGAGATATGACCCCGGATGTGACCAGCGGCAACGGCGTGACCATTACCTGGCACGGTGAAACCTCCTACGGCTACGGCGTAATCAAAGGAGGCGAATCCGCTTCCGCCACGGTAAATGTGACCATCGGCTCCAGCTTCGGCGGCAACCTCACCCTGCCCTGGACCCTGAACGGTGATATCTACGGTTCCGAGCCCCACACCCTCTCCGGTTCCAATGTGCTGACCCAGGATTCCCCTCCCATTCCCTGGCTGAGCGTACAGCCTCTCAGTGGCAACATTGCCGCGGGACAGAGCCAGACCATCACCGCCAACTTCTCTGCTGTCGGCATGGCAGTGGGCACCTATGAAGCGATGCTCACCATCCATTCCAACGATCCCCTCAATCCCACCCTGGACGTGAGCGCCACCATGGACGTCTGGGATGAAATAGTTACTGACCCTCTGATTGCTGTAACACCTGCCTCAGTTTCAGGAACAGCAGTGGAAGGAACCAGCACCACAGCCACAGTGACCGTGACCAACAACGGCGGAGCAGCCCTGACTTGGAGCACATCCTCCAGCTTCGCGGCCTGGGGAACAGTTAGCCCAGCCTCCGGCACAATCGCGGCTGGCGGCAACACTGTGCTGACCCTTACCCTGAACGCCGCAGCGCTTACAGCCGGAACCTACAACGCCAACATGTTGATCACTTCCAACGCGGTCAACGAACCCAGCCTCACCGTTCCGGTCAGCTTCACAGTGGAAGCTTACGTAGAGCCCAAGGATATCCGCTTCATCGCGGAATGGGAACCCGCCACCGGCGTCCTCATTGCCTACGCCAACGGTTTCGGCCTGCCCTACCCCATGATCGCCGACCTCTCCAACCGCGGACAGGTTCACGTTCTGGTCACCTCCAGTAACCAGGGTAATGCCAGCAGCCAGCTCTCCTCCAACGGTGTGAACATGAGCAACGTCAGCTTCATCATCCGTGATGGAGTCAACACCTATTGGACCCGCGACTACGGCCCCTGGAGCATCTTCGACACCAACGGCGAGATGGCCATCGTGGACTTCCGCTACAACCGGAACCGTCCCTATGACAACGCCGTCAACGCGGTCCTGGATGACCATTTTGGCTTCGGTTATTACTATATGCCCCTGGTAGCCACCGGCGGCAACGTGATGACTGACGGCCAGGGCAAGATGATGTCAACCAACCTCATCATGACTGAGAACGATGGAGTTCAGAATTCCCAAGTTACCGAATACAGCTACACCCTGGCTGAGATCGAGGACTTGGTGGGAGAATACCTGGGCGTGAATGAATACTTCATGTATGCTGACCCGCTCTCCAACTCCAGCATCGATCACATCGACTGCCACGCCAAGCTGCTGGATGTGGACAAGGTGATGATCGCCCGCGTGCCGGTTGGCCATTCCAACTACACAGCTCTGGAAAATGTGGTGGACTACTGGGAGTCCAAAACCTCCAGCTACGGCACTCCCTATCAGATCTTCCGCGTTGACCAGACCAGCGAAAACGAACCCTACGCCAACTCCTTCATCTACAACAATAAAATCTACGTCCCACAGTGGAACTCGACCGCTTCAGCGGCTGACCTGGCCGCCATCGCAGCCTATCAGGCCGCCATGCCGGGTTACACCGTGCAGGGATATTACAATAGTTCCTGGCTCTCCGACGACGCCGCTCACTGCCGCGTGCACACCATCTTCGATGAGCAGATGATCCACCTCGCACACGTGCAGCCGACTTCGGCGACTGCCAACAGCTATGTGACCCTGGACGTGACTATCACCCACAGCAATCCGCTGAACGGTGGCAGCACCTACATCGCCTACCGCCACAGCACCACAGGACAGTGGATGACTGTACCCCTCACCCAGGTCTCAGGCAACAACTGGACAGCCAGCGTGCCCACACCCGCACTGGGACAGACGCTCTACTACTACATCCTGGCCACGGACACCACTGGCAGAACAGCCCAGTTGCCACTCTGCGGCGCTGGCGATCCCTTCGAGCTGCTGGTGGACACCGCAGGCGCAAACAACGCCCCCACCATAGCCTTGCCCGAAACCTTCGAGTTCGACATGAACGGCAACCTGGTGGTGGATTTCGGCCAGTATGTTGATGACGTGGATGGCGACACCCTGACCCTCAGTTACAGCGGCAACACAAATGTGAACGTTGCCATCAACGGTCTGACCGTCACCTTCACCGCCACCGCGAACTGGTACGGCATCGAGGCCTTGACCTTTACGGTCAGCGACGGCACCGACACAGCCAGCGACGGCGTGAACGTGAAAGTCAACCTCACCTGGCTGGCAGTGCCAGATGTCAGCATCAGCTATGTCGATGCCACCCCCGACTATGTAAAATTGCAGTGGAATGCCATAACCAACGCAAACTACTATCAGATTTGGGCAAGCACTGACCCCTACGGAACCTACAGCTTCCTGGGACAAACCACAGATACTTACTGGAACGATATGGATCTCAGCCACGCGATGCGCTTCTACAAAGTGATCGCCTCCAATGAGTCCTATCCATACGCCAAATAACACATCAATAAATAGGAAAAGCCCGGCTTCGCAACCGGGCTTTTTCTGTTTGCCTCTCTATATCTGGAAAATGAAAATCCAATATCACCCTCATGTCTCGATGTCCCACCGTCAACCTATTGATGTCCGGATGACAAACAGCCCAGCGATTGCTCAGCGTTCAATCAGCGATCAGCAAGCGATGAGCATATGAGGGCCGTGTGAGCCGCGACTTTGCCCCCCTTTGCAAGTGATTGTGATCCTTGTATCTTCTTGGGGTCAACCTTAACCCGGTGAGGGATGACCTAAGGATGATGGCACCAAAGCCTGTAGCAGCAAAGGAGAGAGACGTTAAGGATATTGCATAATGTTGACTGCTGTTCCATGCTTGTGACATAATGCTGCCTGATCAACGCCATACACGACAGACAGATATACAGCTTGCGCCTAGGCAAGAAATACTGAATTGGGAGTTGGCTGCATTTGTTACAGAGACCGATGATGGCAACAACCGTTTACGGTGAAAAATGGGAATCGCATCCAGGTTCAAGATCCGGGCTGCAATCCTGTAGGCGCCAAAAAAGCCCGGCGTAGTCACCGGGCTTGATATAGGTTGGCACAGAAGGATCAGATCTGCAGGTTCAGGGCGTCCACAACCATTTTTTGCAGCTCTGGTTTCTCTTTCAGGTCGCTGCCCATCAGGAAATCCCTGCGTTGCTGGAAACGGTCCTTAAGCAAGCTGAGATACTTTTCAGGATTGCCACGCTTGGCGGGATCATAACGGTCGTAGTAGCCGGGCAGAATCTTTTCCACGCTTTCCCGGGTGGGGATCATGGCACCGGGCAGCAGGTTCCACTCCTCCCACTCGAGTTGATCGAGCAGGATGGCGGTTTGCAAAGTGAGTGATGTTTTGAGAGGTATGGGCTCCAGAACATCATCGGACTCTTTCCAATAGCCGCGTGAGTTAAAGCAGTAGAAATCCGCGCCGTTGTCGGCAACCTGGATAAAGGCTTCCACGTCGCGGTAGAGTTCGTAAACCCTGAAAGGATTGGCGAAAGGCTCGAAAACCAGCTTTTGCAATTCTTCTTCGGTCACGTTTTCCGCGCGGTTGCGCTGGGTCATCAGAGCCGCGCCCATGGCGATGGCCAGATGCTTGTTTTTAAGCCGCACGGCCGGAGGCAGCACCGAGTCTTTCATCAGCCAGACAAGGGCCTTGGGGAACGAGCAGCGGTTCACATATTTGCCCAGCAAACTGCGATCCAGCAAGGCGCGTCCGTTTTGGTTGCGGGTATCCTGGCCTATGGGCAAACGCTTGCCGTCCAGTTCAAGAACTGTGTGGTTCATAACAGCCAGGGCATATTTCCAGTCCGGATGATCCGGCGGGCGGCTGTCGGTTTTGTCGAACAGGGTCGGCTCCCACACGCGGCAGAGCTTGTTTTCCAGATCGATCTGGAAGGCATCGTCGTGGAGCACGACTTTTGATACTCCGGCGGGCATGGTGCCGGCATTGTCGTGGCTGTTGGTATGGGATGATTTACCAGTTCCGGAAAGGCCGTAGAAGGCGATGGAGCGTTTACCCAGAGCGTGGTATTTGGGATCGTCGCAGGTGCTGAAATCCAGCTCCTTGATGCCGCCATGGCAGGCAGCCATGCCAATGCGGATACCGGAAGTCCAGGCCAGGGTGAGCGTGCCCTTCTTGCGTTCGCCAAAATAGCGCATTCCCAGGTTCACGATCACATTATGCTTTTCGTCCACCAACGCCAGTTGGGGCGCGCCCACGTTGTTGTAGAAAGGATCATCGCAGGTCCATTCGTTGAATGCCACAAGGATGATATCCTGGATCGGCAGCTTGGGGCTTTTCTCATACTGCTCACGGAGCTGCTCGTATGGGGCAAAGTTGAGCAACCAGTTATAGAGGTTGACCACATCCGTTTCGGTGGTCACAAATGTGGCTTTGATCATCAGGTCCTTATCCATGCCCAGGATTGCCTCGGCCTTGATAAGCGGATAGTGTTGCATCTGCCAGACTGCCTCGCGGAAATCTCCTTCCAGCTTGTTCTTTTGGGAAGGGTCCAGGCGATGGTAAAAACGGCGGGCTTTGGCGGTGCGCCCGATGATTTTGCCGTGGCAATCATCCAGCACCCTGGCGTCAGCGGGAAGATTGTGCAGCTTTACGAACTCCGGATAGACCGGAAGGTCGGTGACAATCACACCCGGCTGCTTTTTGGCCATTTCATAAGCCTGGCGGATGTCGAGCTTGCGAACGTTGTTGTCGTTGATTAGTGTTTCCGCAATGGCGCGGATGGGAGACATCTCCTTTAGATTGCTGTAGTATTCAGCACTGCTCTTGCTTGCCATGATTTCCTCCAATTATGGCTGTATTTTTTGAGTTTCATTCTTTGTTGTATTATCCAGTTCATATCAGTTGCAGTTCTTTGCCTATCTTGCTGAATTTATCCAAAGCGAAATCCAGTTGCTCTTTGGTATGGGTAGCCATAAAGGAGCAGCGGATCAGACAGGAATTGGGCGGGACTGCAGGCGGGATCACAGGATTGATGAAAACACCCTCTTCGCCCAAGCGTTTCCACATCTCAAAGGCGACTGACATTTTGCCCACATGCAGGGGAATCACCGGCGTGCAGGATTTGCCAGTATCATAGCCCATGCCCTTGAATTCGGAAAGCATATAGTTGGTGTTTTCCCAGAGTTTGGCGATGCGCTCTGGCTCTTCCTTCATGATCTTGATTGCCTCGAGTACGCTGGCCGTTGATGCCGGAGGTAAAGAAGCAGAGAAGATCAAAGCGCGGGATTTGTGTTTAAGGTAATGGATCAGGTCTTCATCCGCAGCGATAAATCCACCCACGGAAGCCAGAGACTTGCTGAAAGTTCCCATGATCAGATCTGTGTCGGCAGTTACGCCAAAGTGCTCAGCCGCTCCGGCGCCGTTGACACCCAGCACTCCAAGGGAATGGGCTTCATCCACCATCAGGTTGGCACCGTATTGCCTGGCCAGAGACACAATATTGGGGAGGTCGGCAATATCACCCTCCATGGAGAAAATGCCATCCACAATGATAAGGCTGTTGCTGCCCTGGATCCTCTGCAGCAACCTCTCGAGGGACTCCATGTCGTTATGGTTGAAGCGCAGCATTTTTCCCGGAGACAGTAAGCAGCCATCGATGATGGAGGCGTGGTCATACTTGTCTGTAAGCATGTATTCGTTTCTGGAGACTATGGTAGAGATGCAGCCCACATTGGCCTGATATCCCGTGGGATAGGCCAAAGCCGCTGCTTTGCCAACCAACTCTGCCAGGGCGGCTTCTAACTCGATGTGGATATCCAGTGTCCCGTTCAGAAACCTCGAACCAGCACACCCGCTGCCATACTTCTCCACTGCTTTGATGGAGGCTTCCTTCACTCTGGGGTGGTTGGTTAGACCCAGATAGCTGTTGGAACCCATCATCAGCATCTTCTGTCCATTGCAGATCACTTCGGTGTCTTGCTCGGAACTTATCTCGCGGAAATAGGGATAATAACCCATTGCTATGGCTTTCTTTGCCTCATCATACTGATAGCATTTATCCAACAAGCTCATTTATACCTCTTCATATCAATCGAAACTGTTTTAAGTTTATGTACAGCTCGCGTACCAGACTGTAAACAATATATACCAGGGGCACGGAGACCAGCATCCAGATGATGCCGCCGAACCAGCCTCCAGCCAATACGGTTACCAGCACGATCAGGGGATGCATCTTGATAGTCTTGCCCACCACGACCGGGTAAACAAAGTTGTTGTCCAATACCTGCACCAGATACATGGCCAGAGCCGCGTAGATCATCATGGACAACGGTTTGCCGGTGATCAGCACGGTTAGCACAGCCAAAGCCGCTCCCAGCCAGGGGCCAATGTAGGGTATGATGTTGGCCACACCGGCAGTAATGCCTACCAACACCGCGTAGGGCACGCCCGCGATGGTGAGGGCAACCGATGTCATGATACTTACTGCGATCACCTCCAGCAAGATGGCGCGCAAGAATCTTCCCACGGTTTCATCGATCTTGTCTTGCAGGATCACAGCCAGTTCAAAAAAGCGGTTGGGCACCAAAGAAAGCATTCCTTTGCGTAACGCCTGCTTGTCCTTTAACATGAAAAAGCTGAATACGGGCACAGTGATCACAAAGGATATCATGCTCAGGATGGTCTGGTAATTATCCACCAGCAGTTTTGGCAGTTCGCCCAAAAGCTGGTTGCCGGTCTCGATCAGGTGCACAAACTTGGCGGTAAACCCCAAACTGGGAACCTGTTTGTCTATGTTCTGCAAAAACTCGAAGACCGAGCGCACGAAAGGCAAGGCCAGAACCTGCTCGCTGACAGGTTTATCGGAATATTGAAAGAGCGCCATTAAGTTATTCCCCTGGTTAATCAGCATGGGGACCATTCTGGTTGTGAAAAGCGCCAATAACCCGGCAATAACCGCATATACCATCAACACTGATACCCAGCGCGGAACCCCGCGGTATTCCAAACTCGTTACCAGAGGGTCAAGTATATATGCAAACACCAACGACGCGATCAGATAACTGAACACGGGGCGGTAGAAAATAATACCCAGCACGATCATGGCCAGGATTATCACAATGAAGACGATCTTCGTCCAGTTCATGATTAGTATCCGGAACCCATATCCTGCAGGTAACTGGCAAGAAATTCACAGCAGGCTTTCAGTAATTTGTTTCCCAAACGCTTATTCTTGCTGATCAGATCTTGAAAATCGCTTTCAGTGAGGGCCAAGACGCTAAGGTCAGTAAGCGCGGTGGCGCTGCCGCTGCGTTTGTTGTCCCCAAACAGGTCTTTAACCCCGATAAACTGGTGTTTTTTTAGAACAGCAGATCCTTGTGGGTTCAGCTTGCCCGTCACCTGCAACTCCCCGGAAACGATGAAAAACAGCACTTCCAGAGGATGTCCCTCCTCGAAGAGCACCTCGCCAGCCCTGTATTCACGATTGTGCAAACAGGCACTGACCAGGCTCAACTCAAAGGGGTTGAGTTCCCGGAAAAGCATGTACTTTTTCAAGGCCTGGTGTTGATTAGGTTTTCTAATCACCTTCCAAAACCATTTGAGATAGTCTTTTACCATCTGGTCTCCCTGTTATTTACTGATCAAGGGTACAAAAGCGCAGGCACCGTGCTCCGAAACGGAATACCCGTTTTCAGTACGTATCACCTTGGTGAGGATCTGATAATCACCCGCCCCCACCGGCACAACCAGGATTCCGCCCGGTTTCAACTGCTCCTGCAAGCGTGGGGGAATCTGCCTGGCTCCTGCGCTGACTACGATCTTATCAAACTCCTTATGAGGCGGATACGCCTTGAGCCAGCCTTGCGCCCCATCGCCGATGCGGAAAAAGATATTCTTGTAACCAGCCTCTTTCAATACTCCCTGGGCTGTTAAAGACAGTTCCTCCAACCTCTCCACGCTGCAAACTTCCCCCGCTATCTCAGCAAGTAACGCGCACTCGTAACCGGAGCCGGTGCCAATTTCCAGCACCAGATCCTCCGGTTTCAACTCCAAGTGCTCCAGCATGATGGCAACCATCAGGGGTTGGGAGATGGTCTGTTCCAATCCAATGGGAAGAGGCCGGTTGCGATAGGCATAATCTTTGTACTGAGGCGGCACATATAGTTCGCGGGGAACCTTGCTGAAGGCCGCCAGGACCGATTCATCCCTGATGCCTTGCTGTCTCAGTTCCTGCACCAGCAGCCTGCGTTGATCTTCAAAGCGCATGAACTTTCCTTAGCTGCAGCAGCCCATTCTCTTCCAACCATTCCAGGATGGAGGGGAAAGAGTCTGCCCGGGTAAGATTAAAGCCCAGCGGCGTGACTGATATGTATTGTTCCGAGACGGCTTCCGAATCAGATCCTTTCAGGGTTTCCCAGACGGGTACGTCGCCGCCTACCCGGTAGGTGAAACCGTCCTCCAGTTCATCCACTACCTTGATAAAATTATAGTATTTGCGATTCCCGGTGCTGGTCAATCTAACGCCCCTAATCGCATCAGAATGCAGATTGGGTACATTGATATTTAAGATACCCCGTTCCGGGATCAGATCACAGATGCCAAGATCCAGCATTCTTACCATCCAGGCTGCCGCGGTTTCGAAGACCTGGTCTTTGTAAGAAGTCATTGAGACGGCTATTGCCTTGAATCCCAGAAAACAAGCTTCAACAGCAGCTCCCACAGTTCCGGAATAGAGGACGTCCTCTCCCATGTTCTGGCCAGCATTGATACCCGAAATGACAAGATCAACTGGTTCGCTGATGATCTTTTGCAGGGCTATGACCGAGCAATCCACAGGGGTTCCGTCCACGCTGTATTCCCGCTCGTTCAGTTTGGTCACACGCAGGTCCCTGCGCAGTGTGATCGAGTGCGAAGCGGCGCTGCGCTCGCGATCCGGCGCCACGATAATTAGCTGATGGCCAGCCTTGCTCAAATGTTCCGCCAGGGTGCGAATCCCGGGGGCGTGAATGCCGTCGTCGTTGGTCAATAAAATTCGCAATTCAATCTCCTCAGATTACCGTATTAAATCCAAAACTTACAGATTATCAATATAATTACCGCTGTACTTACCAGTAAAAGCAAAAAGAGCCAGTGTTCCCGAAAAAAACTTTTAAAGCTGCTTCCACGCCTTTTCTTATATCTGGCTTTTTTGGGTGAAGTATTCTTTTGAAAATGTCTTTTAAACGACCTGCGGGGAGCATGGCGCAATTCCCTGTATGTTCTCTGCGCCGCGGTCAACCACTTGATCGTTCCATTTTCCAACAGATATGGCCTATAACCCAAACTCACATAATGCTTAATCTCGTTGGCAGAATAACCTGTAACGCTTTCAGGATCAAGCTCTTTGACTATTAAATGTCGTTTGGTGCTCATGAAAATACCTCTTTCAATAATCTAATATGGAGCTGAATCATTTTGTCAAGCAATATCTCCAACTATCTGGTTTCAAGACCCGCTGGAGGCATATTTGGGTGCTTCAACGGTGAGACATATCTTCTTTAGACTGAATCTGGAACCTCTTGACTAAATCAAGGCATCAGGGCTACTCAACACCTGTGTGCCTTACTGGGAATGCTTTTCCCGTGTATGAGGTAAGAACTGTATCTTTTTCTTTCTCGCAAACTAAGCGGTTTGGCAATAGCAGAAAACTGGTCTGTTCCAAACAATGCGATTTTAGATCGTATATTGTAATTATGATGCAGTTACAATCGAGAGATGGAAAACCTGGTTATTCCCGCCCTGAATCAGACAAAAAATACACTCGAATTACTTGCGAAGATTGGAATAAAATGCCTACCTTCCCGATATTACTTCATAGCGCCCGCCTTTGCTGCTACTGGCTTTGGTGCCATCATCCTTAAGTCATCCCTCACCGGGTTAAGGATGACCCCAGGAAAACAAAGACTTAGCTGCCTCGCGCGCGCGAGGGCAAGCACGCCGCAAGTTCCGACTCCGCTTACGTGTATGAGGGTTTTTTCTCTTTTGGCTTAAAAATTGTATGAGCATACCATCCAACTTAGGTTTGTAATGGAGAATTTGTATGCTCAGTGCCAAGCACAGCTTTTATCTGATTACAGTCTTGATACTGGTCATGATCCCGGGATTCTTGCCGGGACATGCCGACCTGCCTACGGACAGCGATTATGCGCCCAGCCGTTTCACAGAAACAAATCCACCCCAAGGCCCGGTGCGGCCTGTGGCAGAATTTGAACCAGCCTCGCATGTACTGATCAGATATCCCTTGGGTATACCGGTCAGCCTGGTGGTGCAACTGGCCAGTCAGGATCAGGTGATCTGCCTGGTTTCCTCTCAGTCCCAACAGAATCAAGCTACTTCCACCTTTAACTCTGCAGGGGCAAACATGGCCAACATCAGCTTTATGATAGCAGCCACCGATTCTTACTGGACACGTGACTATGCCCCCTGGTTCATTTTTGATGGAAATGATGAGTACGGAGTGGTTGATTTTATCTACAATCGCCCGCGGCCCAATGATAACCTTATTCCCCAACTGTTTGCCAACCAATACAATCATAATTATTATGGGATGAACCTCCAGCAAACCGGCGGCAACTATATGACCGACGGTATTTGCACCGCCGCACAGACAACCATAGCCTACACAGAGAACGGCGGATATACCCAAGCCCAGGTGAACGCCAAAATGCACGACTATATGGGCATATCAAGTTATCATGTGCTTCCTGATCCGAACAATACCTATATCGACCATATTGACTGCTGGGGAAAGTTTTTGGCCCCGGACAAGGTGCTGATCCGCAGTGTGCCGACCTCTCATCCCCAGTATAACGCGATCGAGCAGACTGCTGCCTATTTTACCAATCTGAACTGCGCCTGGGGATATCCCTTCCGCGTATATCGGGTCAACACCCCTCAAAACCAGCCCTATTCAAATTCCCTGATCCTGAACAAGAGGGTCTTTGTGCCCATCATGAACAGCAACTACGATGCCGCCGCCCTGCAAGTGTACCGTGACGCTTTGCCAGGTTATGAGGTGATCGGGGTGGTTGGCAGCAGTTACACGCCCTGGGAATCCACAGACGCGCTGCATTGCCGTACCCACGAGATTCCCGACAAGCAGATGATCCATATTAGCCACCAGCCTTGGTGGGGAACCAAAGCTTATGCCACAGGCTACGATATTAATGCCACCATCAAGGCTCACAGCGGGCAGGCACTGTATTCGGATTCCACATTTGTGTGCTACAAAGTCAACCAGCAGCCCTGGCAGAGATCCGCGCTGATAAATATTGTAGCCTCTGAATATACCGCTCTGCTGAATGGATTTACCCCGGGAGACACGATCCGCTACTTCATCCACACTGCCGATCTCTCCGGACGCTCCCTCGATCATCCCTTCACTGCTGCTTTTGATCCACATGTGTTCATCATTGAAGCTGATACCGAGCCACCCCTGTTGAATCATATCCCTCCCGCAGAAATGACAAATCAAGCAACCTTATTCACTGTCACTGCTTCCGATAATTATCAGGTGGGACAGGTACTCATGCAATACAAGGTGGATGAGCAGGAGATTCCCATCGAATTAGCCCTGAATCCCAACCCCCAGGCTGGACCGGATGCATGGAACTGCCTTGTCGAACCGCAGTTTTCCAGCGAAGACGAAACCTTCCATTACCGGTTCATAGCCCGGGACTCGGCCACACCACCCAACCTTGGCTACTATCCGCCCTCAGGCACCTGGATCAGTCTCCCAATTAAAGAGTTGAGTAACGAGGACAACCATGTTCCCGAACCTGTTCAGAACGGGCTGCGTGTTTACCCAAATCCACTCAGAAAGAGTTCGGGCAATTATTTCACAATTGATTTCACAAGTTCAGGTAAAAGCCCTTTTACGTTGAAGATATTCAACCTGAAAGGACAATTATTATCCACCAAGACCATCTCGCCCAGTACGCAAAATAGCAACCTTATCAGTTGGCCTTTCTCAGATTTGGGGAGACGTAATGCCGCCCCTGGCCTGTATTTCTGCAAAATCACCCAAGATGGCAACTCATTCATAAGCAAGATGTTAATAATGGATTAGAGCCGTGTTGATATTATTCAACAGCATATCACACATAACAGGCAACTTTAGTCTTGACGTCTGGGCTGGGTTTTTTAATTATGAAGTCAGCCTACAGACCCTACATAGAATGCCCTCCGAGCAGTGGGGATGCCGCCCGGCATTCCCCACTGTATTTTTTTGCCCAGATGATTCATGAGGCAGATAATGAAAACTTGGGGAGCCATCTTCTCTTTTCTTTTCGCTCTCTCCGTACTCGTTTCCTCTTCTCCTGAACTTATGGTGGCCAGGTTGGAGAATCCACAAAGTTCCGAAATTGATCGGTTCATCAGACAAGCTGGTTGGGATGTGGCAGGCTTCAGGGCTGGTAAATATCTGGATCTCGTTTTGAGCCGGGAACAGTTTGAAATGCTCAGTCTGGAGTATCCCTCCTTATATGTCATCCAGACAGAAAATGAGCTTCGGAACAATCTTCAGCCAGGCAAAGACCTGCCCGGGTATCGAAGCTATCCACAAATGCTGGCTGAACTACAGCAGCTTCAGGATCTATATCCAACCTTAATGGAACTTCACCAGATAGGCACGGGCTGGGGTGCGATTTACGCTGAACAGGGAATAGCGGCATATCAGAATTTCAATCATGCGGTCTGGGCAATCAAGGTTTCTGCCAATGTCCATCTCAATGAGGATGAGCCAGCGTTTTACTTTGTTGGGGAACACCATGCCCGGGAACCGCTTTCCACAGAGGTTTGCATGGGAATCCTGAATCACTTGCTGTCGGAGTATGGCAGCGATCCACAGGTAACCCAACTCCTTGATGGCAGCGAGGTTTGGATTGTGCCCCTGCTCAATCCGGATGGACACAAGTTGGTGATTGATGAAACTTCGATCTGGCATAGAAAGAACATTCGCGATAACAACAACAACCATATTCTGGACTATGGAAGCATGGGAATGGGCGATGATGGAGTTGACCTAAACCGCAACTACAGCTATCAGTGGGGCTATGTATATGCTTCAGACTTCATTGGAGACAGCGTTTATCATGGGCCCCATGCTTTTTCCGAACCTGAAACCCAGGCCTTGAGAGACTTGCTGCTGTCCAGACGCTTTCTTGCGGGGATCAGTTACCACTCTCATGGAGAGTATGTTATGTATCCCTATGGCTATCTTTATGGCATCACAAGTCCGGACAGACAGGAGTTGGCTGCCCTGGCCTCTGAGATCGCAAGTTTACTTCCCTGTCAGTATAGCGAAAACTACCGCTACGAGGCTATGCAGTCTTTCGAGCTCTATCCAGTCAGCGGAAGCATGGACGACTGGACTCATGCCACTACCGGGGCATTTGCCTACACGATAGAAATGGCTCAGCAGTTCATCCCACCGTCATCATATGTGCCAATTGCCGTGCAGCACCAGGTGAGCGGCGCAATGGCGCTGATGAATAGAATGAACCGTAAAATCCTGCGAGGACACATAACCGACGTCACCACCGGCGAAGCGATTGCCGCCACTGTGTTTGTGGAACAAATTGATGACCATCCTGTTTACCGTGCCCCTATCAAGGCGGATTCCCTCTGGGGAGCATACTATTACCTCCTCCCGGCAGGCTTGTACACTGTTCGCTTTATCTACCCGGGCTACTCGACAGTGACACAGACAGTATCAATAGACCCCGACAGCCCTACTGTATTGGACATTCAGATGGTTCCACAGGCTCCTTTCGATCTTGAGATAATGGTGCGGGATAATTATCACAACCCGGTGGCTGGTGCTCAGTTATGCTTGGGAAACGACTTTGAGGCCACTTATACGACCGACGACCAAGGACTGATAACCATTATTGGCTTTCTTCCTGGTGAGCACCAGATATGCGTATCCAAACCCGGTTACGGTACTCTGCGCCTGACACGTGAAATAACGATGCCCTCGCTGACACTGACACTTTCTTCTAACGTGATTTGGGACGAAATGTTCGAGTATGGCCTGTCAGACTGGACTTGCCCAAACACTTGGGGCTTATCTTCTGTCTGCCACACTGGAAACTGGTCGCTCTCGGATTCGCCCGACGCTAACTATCAAAACAACCTGAACAGCAGTTGCCAAATTGCCAACCCGCTCGAATTGCAGTTATTCGAAAATGCCGATTTGCAGTTTTGGCTGAAGACAGACCTCTCACTGGATGGAGACCACCTCAGCGTGGAAGCATCAACCGATAACAACTCCTGGCAACTATTGGATTGCTATACCGGTTCAAACGACTGGTTCTTTTGCTCTTGCGACCTTAACGATTTTCTGGGCGGCCCTGTCTGGCTGCGTTTCAGATTATACACAAATAGATATGGAAACTCAGATGGGGTTTACATCGACGATGTAATGGTGTACGCCAGTTCCAATGTCGTGCCGGCTGATGATCCGGCTCTCAGTCCTGATCGGCTGACAATCCGTTGCCACCCCAATCCCTTTTCCAAACAGGCTGAGATAAAAATCGGTTCCAATCATCCAATGCCCAACTGTGAACTATCCATCTACAACATCAAGGGGCAACTGCTACTGACCTTTGATAATAAGTGCTTGACTAAAGGTGACAACCATTATTATTGGGACGGTGTCGACTTGCGTGGCAACCAGTGCTCCAGCGGAGTTTATTTGCTGAGACTTAGCTCACGAGGAAAGCCCTTGGCCACAGGAAAGTTGCTAAGAGTAAAATAGGAGTATTACGGAAGCTTGGACGAACTTCGTATAGAAAACCTGAGCAAGGATTATGACGGCTTTCTGGCTGTCGATAATGTTAGTCTCACCATTCAACCCGGGGAGCTTTATTCCTTCCTGGGCCCCAGTGGCTGTGGTAAAACCACGCTTCTGCGCATGATTGCCGGATTTGAAATCCCCCGCACGGGACGCATTTATCTGGGAGGGCAGGATATCACAGATCTGCCCCCTTACAAGCGTCCGGTAAACACGATCTTTCAAAACTACTCGCTGTTTCCCCACATGAATGTCTTCGACAATGTGGCTTTCGGGCTGCACGTCAGGAAGGTGCCCAAGACCGAGATCAGAGACCGGGTGCAGAAAATGCTTACCCTCGTCAAGATGGAGGATCAGGCTGCCAAGTATCCTTCCCAGTTGAGCGGCGGGCAAAAGCAGCGCATCGCGATCGCCCGCGCCCTGATCAACGAGCCCAAGCTCCTGCTGCTGGATGAACCGCTTGCAGCCCTTGATCTCAAATTGCGCCAGCACATGCTGATCGAACTGATGAACATCCATGACGCAGTGGGAATCACTTTCATCTACGTTACCCACGACCAAAGCGAAGCCATGAGCATTTCAGACCGCATGGCGGTGATGCAGAGAGGCAGCATTATCCAATCCGGTCTGCCGGACGACATCTATGAAAGGCCTACTTCGATATTCTCCGCGTATTTCATTGGTGAAACGAATCTGATCACGGGAGAAGTGACCGGCATCGAGGACGAATATGTCCAGCTTCGCTGCCACAGGGGTAATGGAGAGTTTTTCGAGATCGACAGCACTTTCCACTTCCCCCCCACCCTGGGAAGCAAACTGACTGTCTCGCTGAGGCCGGAAAAGATCGCCATCACCCGTTCCAAACCCCGCAATCAGGACGATTTCAACATCCTGAGGGGCACCATCGAAGACATCCTCTACGTTGGAACTCACACCCAATATATTGTAAGAGTTGGAGATTTGAAGTTCCGCGTCTTCAGCCAGCATAAACGGGTCTATTTTGATGAAAAAGCTTTGGATTGGGATGAGGAAGTGTGGTTATTCTGGCACGATACCGATTCCTGGCTGATCAACGAAGTGGCTGAGGGTGTTGAAGCCAGTGTCGAGCCCCGCAGCCTGCCGCAACGCGCATCCAGAAAAGGAATTCCGGCAGAAGTATGAATCTCGAAGCTTTCAAGCAGGTAAATTGCTCACAGACCAAAGCCTCCCGCAGGCGCGACCTCGCCAGCTATCTTCTCACCGCACCCGCCCTGATCTGGCTGCTTGTCTTTTTCCTGGTTCCCTATCTGATAGTGTTTATCTACAGCTTTCTTTCCACCGATATCTACGATGTCAGTTTCAAGTTTTCCCTCAGTGCCTATCGACAACTCTTCAGCGGCATCTATCTGCGCCCCTTTTATCTCGCTTTCCGCCTGGCCTTTATCACCACCTTTGCCTGCTTGATCCTGGCTTTCCCGGTGGCCTACTACATCGCCCGGGCAAGCGAAAAAATGCGCAATATGCTGCTGATCCTGATTATCATCCCCTTTTGGACCAACCTGATCATCCGCATCTTTTCCTGGCGGATCTTTTTGTCATACAATGGCGTACTCAACACAATCCTGCTGCGCCTGGGCCTGATCAGCACTCCACTGGAGCTGATGCGAACGGATTTCACCGTATTGCTGGTGATGGTCTATGTCTATCTGCCCTACATGATACTACCGCTTTACAGCGCCCTGGAAAAGATGGATTTCACCCTGCTGCAAGCAGCCATGGATCTGGGAGCCAACGAGGTCAAGGCCTTCTTCCGCATCACTTTGCCTTTGGCGGCAGAAGGTATCTTCGCAGGCTCACTGCTGGTTTTCATTCCAACCCTGGGCGCGTATCTGATTCCGCAACTGGTGGGCAATCAGCGCTCCCTGTATGTTGGCCAGGTAATTACCTATAAGATCAAAAACATCCCCCGCAACTGGCCCATGGCTTCAGCGATGTCCTTCGTCCTGCTGTTGCTGGTGGCAGCTATGTTGATAGTGATGTATGCCATTTACCGCAAGCGAACACTGGCAAAGAGGAATGTGTAATGCTAAGTATGTCACGCATCACCAGGTTTTACAAAGGGATGAACCTCACCCTGTTCACTTTCGTGATAGTCTTTCTCTACATCCCCATCGCGATCCTGGTTATCTTCAGTTTCAACGATGCGAAAATAATCACCACCTGGAAAGGCTTCACCCTCAAGTATTATCAGCAATTGCTGCAAAACGACAACATCATCGAAGCTTTCAAGAACACCATGCTGATCGCCGGGCTGTCCACCCTCATATCCACCCTGATCGGGGTGCTCACGGCGCTGGGACTGGAGAACAAGCACTTCAAAGGCAGAAACCATCTGCTTGCCCTCATCTATGTGCCGCTGGTAATACCCGACATCCTTATGGGCGTGTCCCTGGCTTTGCTCTTCAACTTCACCCGGGTCAATACCGGCATGTTCACCGTGCTGATCGCCCATATCACTTTCTGCGTGTCCTACACCATTATCGTGATCCAGGCACGCCTGGAGGGCTTCGACTATTCCCTGGTGGAAGCCGCCATGGACTTGGGAGCCAAGCCTGCCACCATCTTTTTTAAGATCAAACTGCCTCTGATGCTGCCCGGGATTATCGCCGCGGCTCTGCTTGCCTTCACCCTCTCCATCGACGATTTCATCATCACCTTCTTCACTTCCGGACGGGGCTTCAACACCCTGCCCATCTATGTGGAAGGTACCATCCGCAGGGGAACGATCACCACCATCAACTCGCTATCCACTTTGATGATCGCCTTCACCCTGTTTCTGGTCGTTATCTCCAGACGCATCCATAAAACTATTATCTCTTCACTCTAAGCGTTCCAAAGAGCTACTGTTACATTCGAGAATCTGCGCTGTTTTTCTTGCCTGCAGATATGGCTCACGCTCCAAGAACTTCTGCTCCAATAAGGGTTACAAGTACATGCCCCTGCACAATCTGGAGAAGGTGAAAGCCGCTTCAGACCGGCTCAAGCAAGTGATCATCGAGAAGCAGCCTTGGGAGAAGACCGTTTCCCGCTTCGACCAGCCGCATACATTTTTCTATCTGGACTCGCCCTTATACCAAGGAACATATCTACGAAAGTAAGGACGCGGATGCCTTCAACCAGCATGAAGAGCTGGCGGAAACCTTGAAACAGATCAAGGGCAAGTTCCTGCTATCCTATAACAACGATCCTTACATCAAGCAGCCATACGATGGCTGCGTCATTGAAGAAGTAGAAACGTAGTACTCTGTGTCTGGAACGTTTCAGAATGAGATCGAGCTGCTGATCAGGAATTATTAGTTATGATTCTTCTTGCATCTCCTCGCTGGATATGTCGGAATTATCACCATATACTTCTTTCATTTTCGAAGTTATATAGTCATCGATGCTTTGTGCTTTTAAGTCGATAAAGTCATATGCTTTTTTGAGTATTCTGAGTTGTTCTTTGAAAGTTGCTGTTCTCGAACTTGGGATACTCAAACCATCATCTGGTATAGAGAAAACGAGGCGATAAAATACTGCCTCATGGTAGCTTGCTTTGATTGCATTTTGATTTACTACTACAACCAAATTGTCAAAACAAGCATCAACTTTAACGCGGACGCGATAAGCTTTGTAACTCATAAATATCTCCTTTGTTTGTTACATAATCCAAGCTTTCTTAATAGCCCACATTCGTCAATGAGATAATCTATGCTCGACCTAACCTTTAAACTCGTCCTCGTCACTAGCGATGCCAGTCTCAAGCCTGCCGAAGTCAAGCAGGAGGCGGAGTCCGCCCAGGCTGCGATGGAGAAACCTGCTGCGGTTAAGATAACTGCGGAACAGGCTCTGGCTACCATCCGGGACGTGAAGATTGCAGTGGATGGAGTCCTTCATGTGGTGGGCGGTTTGGCAGGTCTATGAACAGTCTGTTATACCAATTCTCTTTCATCAAGCTATTATATACAATTTGTCATTTGACACTATCTTGTAAATTCCGTGGCAGCCTGGAAAGAATATAGAGCGCGGATGTCAGGATCGACAAGATCAGCAGGATATTTGAAGGTGGAAAGGTGCGTTCACTTGACCATAAATAGAACACCTTCAGTCTATATACCTCGTCATCACGGGCTGCCAGGATCCCCGCCGAAGCGCGTAGCGGTTTGGTGGGATGACCTGACCCGTGATCAAGTCTCTTAAAGCCCCAATCAAGCACCCAGTCAAAAAACAACTTGCATCAGTTCCTTTACAATCTCATAAATAAACCGATACATTCCACATAATGCTTCATAGCGCCCTCCCTTGCTGCTACTGCATTTGGAGCCATCATCCTTAAGTCATCCCTCATCGAGTTAAGGTTGACCCAGGGAAAATAAAGACTTAGCTCCCTCGCGCGCGCGAGGGCAAAGTCCCGCGCATAGGTCAGACCGCCTGTCTCATCCAGATGGCAGAAAACATTTGGACACAATTATAAACGTTCATTGCAGTTTTTGCTTGACTTGAACACAGCACTCTGCTTAAGTGCCAAAACTGTTTATCTTTAGGAGTATGTGATGAACAAAACAAAGATAATATCCATTATAGTCGGCGCTATCGGCCTCTTGGTGGCCCTCTTCTTTGGGGTCAATATCAACGGGGAAAAGAATACCAATCAACAGTTTGTGGGTAATGAAGCCATGCAGCAGTTGATGACGACCAGCAATCTGGCTGGAAATCTGACCAATCAGAACTACACGGTCTATGTCACCAAATCGGGCAAGAAATACCACACCGAAAACTGCCGTTATGTATTGGGCAAACGTATTCCCATAAACCGTTTGGATGCCATTGACTCCGGTTATGAACCCTGCAAGAGATGCTACCCGGACGGCAAGAACACCCCGCCAATTCCTCAACAGCAAAAGGAAAGACAGAGAGAGACCCAGCCACCGCAGAGCACAACACCGATGGACGAACCAATTGGCGAGTAGATCAGATTCCACAGGCAATGTCTGCACATATGGATGTTACTCCGCGCTTATGCTGCCACCGTTGAATACGGGTAAAGCTGGGACAGGTATCGTGTTTTATCAGACAGCTCCCGGATATAGATTTTATCTTTAGAGGTTTTGCTTGCTGGAAAATGTTACTCCGCTTGGAATAGAATTTGCTCACATACAGATTGCGGTAACCTGAATGATGGTATGCCTGAGTTTTGATGTTAAATAAAGGAATATAAATGACCGTACTAATCCTGGCAACGGTGCTGCTTATTCTGCACTGGATATTCGAGTACCGGAGGCACAAGCGCAATGTGGAGGCCATTCCAATCCGGGTCCACGTTAACGGCACACGGGGAAAATCCAGCGTCACAAGGCTGATCGCTGCAGGACTGCGGGCTGGCGGACGCAAGACCGTGGCCAAGATCACGGGCACTCTGCCCAGAGTTGTCCTGCCTGACGGACGGGAAGCGGCGATTGTGCGCTTGATGGGTGCCAACATTATCGAGCAGAAGTATATCTTCCGCCATGCCGTATCCTATAACCCTGACGCCATTGTGATCGAGTGCATGGCGGTTAATCCCGTCTTCCAATGGATCACGGAGCGCAAGTTTGTGCGCAGCACAATTGCGGTGATCACCAACTGCCGGGCTGACCATCTGGATCAAATGGGTTCAACCGAGCAAAGCGTAGCCATGTCGCTTTCCAACACCATTCCCAGCGGAGGTGTGTGCTACACTGCTGAAAACCGGCATTTTGGCCTGTTGGAAAAGGTTGCCGGGCAAAGAAACTGCAGAATCCACAAGATCAGACCCAAAGACGTCACGCAGGAAGAACTGGCAAAATTCAAGTACATAGAGCACGCGGAGAACGTGCAGTTGGCCCTGGCTGTATGCGCGGAAGCGGGAGTCCCCCGGGAAATAGCGTTGCAGGGAATGCAATCAGCCAATCCCGACCCTGGCGCATTAAAGAAATATGTCATCCAGGATGGAGCCAAGACCATCCACTTCTACAATGTGTTTGCCGCCAACGATCCGAACTCCACCAAACTCGTGGTCGATATGGTCACAGGGCATCTTAAAGATGTGGAGAAAATCATAATCCTGAACAGCCGGGAAGACAGGTTGTTCCGCTCCCACCAACTGGTCGATGCGGTTAAAGACAGCGATTATTCATATCTTCTGCTCACCGGAGAGATTCCTGACAAGGTGGAGTCATACGCTCTGCAGGCAGGCATACCCAGAGAGCGTTTGTTCGCGCTGGGCGAGCCGCTGCCGGAAGTAATCTATAATAAGGTGCTGGAGCTTACGCGCAAAGAATCACACGTGCTTGGTATTGGCAATATCGCAGGCCGGATCAAGTATGGAGCGCAGATCGTGGCGCATTTTAAGCACAGAATCCATCCTAATATTAAAAACGAAATGAGGAATAAAAGTGATTGAAACTGTAATTCAGGCGGCAGTCGGGCTGGGAGTGATCGTCAGCCTGATCTTCAGCGAACTGCTGGGAGCTTCAGCCGGAGGAATAGTCGTGCCGGGTTACCTGGCTTTGTATCTGGACAAACCCATGCAGATCCTGGGAACTCTGATCGTCAGTCTGGCTACTTGGGGCATCATCCGGGTAATCAGCCAATTTACCCTGATGTTTGGAAAGAGGCGCATGGTTTTAAGTATCCTGGTCGGATTCATCCTCGGATGGACTACCCGCTTGCTGGTTTTTCATAACATTACCATCTACACCTACCAGATGCAGTCCATTGGCTACATCGTCCCCGGCTTGATAGCAAACTGGTTTGAACGCCAGGGTTTTTGGAAAACAGTTTCCACCATGGGCGTGGCTGCCATTCTGGTGCGCCTGGTGCTGATGGTGGTGTTCGGCGGGGAGGTCTGATATGTATCGTCCTTCATTAAAATCCGGCTGGTCGCTGATTCTGCTCTTCATTTTCGCCCTTATCCTCTTTGTCATTGCTCAAAGCAGCTATGTGACAATTGAAGCTGACTTCTATCAGCAAAAGGTGGAAGCAGCCCAAACCATGAAAGCCTGGCTGGATACGCTCAAGGCAGAGCAGACCCGCCTCTCCATTCCCTTTGACCCTATCAACGATCCCTATCAGACAGGTCTGATCGGTGAAGCCCGCAGCACCATCACCACAGACCGCGGTCTGCTTTCGGACAAACAGGCGGCCATCAACCCCAACCTGGGTGTGATCTTTGTGGAGGAATTCAACAAGGCCGGGCTCAATCCTGGCGACCATATAGCTGTGGGTATCACAGGCTCGAATCCAGCAATCAATCTGGCTCTCTATTCCGCAATCAAAGTCATGCAGCTCAAGCCGTCCATCGTGGTTTCCCTGTCTTCGGCTGCCTATGGAGCCAACCGCCCGGAATACACCTGGCTGGATATGGAAGCGGTGCTCAAGAACAAAGGTTTGATCGATTTTGGCTGCGGCTACGCTTCTTTGGGCGGCAAGGACGATCTGGGCATTGGCCTGGCTGATGACGGCATATCCGCCCTTTTGGCAGCCATGCGCCGCAATGGAGTGCCCCTGATCTCGGGCGCGACCCTGGAAGAAAACGTTAAAACCCGTGAGGCTGTGTATGACCAGATGCTGCCTGAAGGCCAAAGATACAAACTCTTTGTAAACATCGGCCGCGGCCTGGCCAATGTGGGCAGCGAACCAAACGCCAACCAGATCACCGAAGGACTGACCCGCAAATTGGCAGAGAAAGAGTTCTTCCCAGAAGGCATCATGATGGTGATGGCGCGCAAGAATGTCCCCATCTTCAGCATCCAGCATATCCAACGCTGGGTTAAGAAATACAAGCTTCAGACAAACGCCACCCAGATGCCCGTTCCCGGCGAGGGGCCGAGCTTCAGCGCCAAGAAGCACAATGTACTGATCGCCTCTATTTGCCTGGCCTTGCTTATCGCCGCCATCATCCTGGTGATTGTGCGTGATCGCAGTGACAGGCATTTCATGGCCAACATAGTAGATCCAGATGAAGAATTATAGTTCCGGAGAATAGATGTTCAAACGCCTTATTACCATTATCGCTCTGTGCCTGGCTTTCCTCAGCGCCTGGGCAAAGATGAAACCCTTAACCTTCGATAATCCCGGCAACCGGCGCTTGCTGAAGACAGAGACAGACAGCTACTACTATTTCAGAGCCAAACCGGAAAAATCAATGACCCTCAATGTGGAGGGCATAAGCTCCATCGAACTGCGTTCTTTCGCCATCGCAAAGCTCAACAAACCGAAAGTGATCTCCATCATTGGAAAGCAAAGCACCACTCACGACCTTGTTCTGCAAGAACGTTTGGAAGGTTTTTACCTGTACCAGCCGGTAACGATCGCCATTCCCAAGGGCACCAAAAGTATCGAGATACTCTGTTATGACCGCAGCGTTTATTTCCGTCCTTTTTTCACAGTGCCCGTCAAGCCAGCCAAACCTGCCAAACTCCCCAATCTGCAGATGAAGGCCCATGGAGGCCTGTTGCGGGTGACTTATAACGGCACGGGTAGCGACTATTATGTGTTCAATCCTTCCCAAAGCCTCAAATTCGACCTCAACAACGGCCGCGATGCGGTGGTCTATGTGCGCGCCCGGTTGCTTGACCGCAGCCTGCCTGTGTTTGAGCTGTGGCGCGATGGACAGAAGCTGCAGGACCATGAGTTTTCACTGCGGCGGACCACCAAGTACAAAGCCACAGGCATCGATCACCTCTCCACCGGCTTGAAATTGGTCTTGCCTCCCAACGACGGAACCGCCTCCTATGAGTTGCGCGCTGTCAGCGATCATCTCTTCATAGCCAAGCCTTTGTTGCTCAAGAGGAAATAGGATTGCTTTATGTCTGACAGGCAAAAGAATATACCCGACCAGAGTTTCTCCGAAAACAGAACAACGGGAGTAGAACCAGATAAGACCGGGAACACTGGACCGGATAAGGGAACCAAAAGGCCAACGCCCATGCGCGGCCCCCGCAACCTGAAACCGATCATTATGAGCCTAATGCTGCTTCTGGGTCTGGGATCACACCGGCTGCAAGCGCAGTTGGAAACCACTGTATCACTGACCGGCACCTATTCCGACAACGTGTTTCAACTCTCCGAGCAAGACCTGCAGCGCTTCGACCAGGATCACCAGAACCTGTCTTTCGTGAATACCACGGACGACCTTGGCCTGGCTTTGAAAGCGGATTTGGCCTGGCCTCTGCGTTACAAGTGGTGGAAGTTCACTCCATCAGTGACAGGCACCATTTCACAAAATATTTCCAACACATCCAAACAGCGGCGTGACGTCATTATGCGGCTGCGAACCGACCGCTACTATTGGAACTTTACGGCGGCGTATGGCTATTATCCTTTGAACTATGTGCGGGATTATGTGGATAACGATGGAACTTCGCAACTGGAAAGCTTCGACTATGGAAAGAACCTCTGGCGGGGAGACCTTAACCTGAGGCCTCTGCGCAAGACCATCGTGCAGCTTCATGCCCGGTACGAGCAGTATTTCTACAATCAATACTGGACAGAGTACGACGGCAATGCCACCACGCTCGGCCTAGGTGTGCGGCACAGCTTCCCGCTCTTCACCCTGGGCGCCATGTATCACTGGCGGAGCTTTGAAAACAGCGGCGCCAAAGACCTGGACAGCTCATACGACAGCAACATCTACACCGGAAGTATCCGCCTGCGCAGCATGCCCCTGTCTGATGATAACAAAAAAGGCCCCGCCTGGTACCCTTCCCTGGCATTGTCCTATGAGGAGCGTCTCTTTCAGTCCGGTGACGCCTGGTATGGCAATCGTGAATACAAAATCTACAATACACAGGCTGGCCTCAACTTTTTGCTGAATCCCAAAATGAATATATCTCTTGACTACTCTCACACATTCAGGAATGTAGAGTCACCGTTGCAAACAGTGCTGCGTTCCAAAGAATACAGTGAGAACAAAGTGTCTGCCACGGTGAAATATAGCCTATAGGCGGAAAAATGGTCTTCAATCAAGAAAAAGAGATCAAAAAGATTAAAGAGTTTGTGAATCTGGTGGAAAACCCCAAGATCGAACTGCGCCATTACAAAGACCCCGTGCTGGTATGGGCTTTGCAGGATGGAACGGTTTACTACACCATCTGGGAAAACGAAACTCTGTCGAGGTTCGGCCTGAAAAATGTCGATGGCTGGGACTATGAGGAAGACTTGCTTTTCTGTCCGGATTGGATGAATCCCGAAGAAGATGAGGATGATGATCTGGACGATGACGATGATGACCTGGATGTGATCTGCGATCTCAAAATAGATACCAGCAAATAGGTTTGGAACCCAGGGCATGCGTGTCTCGGTGATCGGAGGTGGCGGTTGGGGACTGGCTCTGGCCAGGCTTCTGCACCGCAATGGTCATTCCCTGCAGGTCTGGGAGCATAATGCCACCTATCTGGCAACTCTGATCTCAAACCATGCGAACCCCGCCCTGCTTCCGGGAATCACGCTTCCCGAAGATATCATCTTTACAGGCGATTTTGCCAGCGTGGAAAAGTTTTCTCCCCACATTGTCATCCTGGCCACTCCTTCCCAATATCTCCGTCCCACCCTTCGCAGCATGCCCCTGGAAGCCCAAAAGGGCATCTGGATGAGCCCAGGGCTGCTGGCTGTGGTTAATGTTGCCAAAGGCATTGAAGAGGGATCGCTGCAGACCCTGGACGCAGTCCTCGCGGAGTTACTGCCGGAAGCCATGCAACACAAAATCTGCGCTCTCTCAGGGCCGAGCCATGCCGAGGAAGTAGCTCGCGAAGTGCCCACGGCAGTTGTAGT
>ERZ795051.347-NODE-347-length-72837-cov-10.032220_pt1 | contig 72837 bp, 58 predicted proteins | sample MGYA00375135_ERZ795051 | MGnify/ENA primary metagenome ERZ795051 (study PRJEB30180, sample SAMN05720222) | activated sludge metagenome | isolation source: Anaerobic digester | place: Japan | collected 2015-05-26 ... | reverse complement strand
CGGGTAACGAAAATTAACGGTAAAACAGTCGACTACTGGTGGGAGATGCACGGTGCCGTTGCCTCCAATCCAGGCGCTAATCTGGAGTTTGAGGTAGATCGAGACGGCGAACTGATGACCTTCAATGTTGTTCCAAAGGCCGTCGAACTTGCCGGACTTAAAGAAATAGGCATGAACAAAACGGTTGGGCGCATCGGGGTGACCCTAGATAGAGCCTTACCCATTGTTCTGCCCTTGCCTGATTCTCCAGCAGAATTGGCTGGTTTTGGAAAATTTGACGCAATCGTCTCAATTGATGGCAAAAACGCCAGCTCCTTTGAAGAAGTAATCAGGGCTGCCACTGATGCCAAAGACAGAACCGTCAAATTTGTGGTCGCCAAAACTGAACTTGACGTAGCCACACCAGGTGAAAGCAGGGAACTATCGCTAGGGCCCCTAGGACAAGATGTTGACGCAGGCCTCATCAACGGCCAGATGGTGCTCCAGTGGCTAGACCCTGAATCTCCCGCGGCCTTGGCTGGCCTCAAGGAAGGCGACCAACTTACCGCCCTAGATGGAACTCCCATGTCTGATTGGGGATTCTTCGTAGAAGGACTCAGCAGAGACCCAGCAGCAGTCAGGCGGATTTCCATCATTCGCGATGGCGAAAAGCAAGAAGTCGAGCTATCCCTAGCCAACCCAAATTGGGTGCCAGGAGCAGCGGTTCCAAAGTACCTCAAGTTTGGAGCCAAAGTTTCCCGCGTAGTCGTCACCCCAGACGACATCCCCAACAAATCCAGACTTCGATATGCAGCCATACAAACCGTTGACGAGACCTTCAGCATAGTCGCAAAAACACTAGCATCTTTGAAGGCCTTGGTCACCGGGCGCGTCTCCGTAAAAGAAATGGGCGGCCCAATCATGATCTACGACATCGCATCCAACGCCGGCTCAATGGGCTGGGCCCCGTTTTTCCAGGCCCTCGCGTGGCTGTCTGTCAGCCTTGGTATCCTGAATCTCTTGCCAAATCCAGTACTTGACGGCGGTCACATAGTTGTTTTTGCCATCGAAACCATCATGCGCAAACCAATGGGCCTAAAGGGCAGAGTAATCCTGCAGTACATCGGGCTGGCCCTACTACTGGCCCTGATGGTTGTAGTATTTGCAAATGATATCGCTCGAAAATGGGGCTCTCTGTCCCAATTAAAACCTCCAGGTTAGCTGTGATTAGCAAGACTGCGGTACAACGTCCAGTAGTTCTGGCTTGTGACACATCCACCAAAGTGGGCTCCATTGCCCTGCTTGAAGGGGACGTTATTACCGCTGAATCCATGCTTTTGTCCGACGGAAACAGCCACTCAAGGCGCATCCTAGACGACATAGCCCACATGCTTCAGTCCCGAAAGCTGACTCCCGCTGACATCGACTTGATTGTCTCTTCAGTCGGCCCTGGATCATTCACAGGCGTTCGCATCGCGATGGCATCCATGAAGGGCCTAGCACTTTCACTAAATCGTCCAATAGTTGGAGTTTCCAGTCTTTTGGCCTTGGCCACCCCCCATCTAGGCAAGACCGCGCCAGTGATGGCCGCCCTAGATGCTAAAAAAAACGAAGTCTATGCAGCCCTTTACGACAGCTCGGGCAACGAACTAATCGCCCCAACCATCAGCAGTCCCAATGAATTTGCCAACCAAGTAGCCAGTATCTGTTCAACCGGCCCCGTTTTGGCTGTTGGCGAGGGCATTACCGCTTGGCGCCAAGCATTTTTGGCTGCATTACCCGAGCGCATCACGTTTGCCGCTGCCCACGAAAACTACGTGAAAGCGGCCGTAATGGCAGTGTTGGGGTCAAAATTACCGCACGCAGATGTTGCCACCTTGGAGCCGATGTATCTGCGTCGTTCAGAAGCCGAGATCAAACTGCAAAAAAAACGGTAGAATAGTTTTCAGACTTTTTCGTCTGTGTCTAGGTTTGCCCAATTGCAATTACTTTGGTGGGCGGGTACCAAATCAGGAGGTGCCGTATGGATACAAAGCTTAAAACGCTGCTTTTTACTTCAGTTCTGTTGTTTGGTTTCTTCATCATCAAACCCGCGGTTGCTCAGTCAGTCAGGATCATCGCAATTGACGGTCAGCTAGACGCGACTGGGCAAACACGCGAAATTTTGGTGCAACCTGGTCAAACGGTCTCTTTAGTTGCAGACGAAGTCTGGTATGACGCATCAGGCTCGATGGAATATGCCTATCGAGAAGTCAGCGATTTCATTTGGACTTCCAACGTAGCGCCTGGAGATCGCTGTGATGCTTCCACCCAATGCGGGTCCGTTTCAAATTTTGAAACCACTGAATACGGGGTTAACTTCTATGTCCCCTGGAACCTCCCATCTAGGGTTGTCATTTCAGTCAGAGCCCGCTGGAGCAGTGATACCGACTCAATCGTCTTGATTAATGAACGGATTTCAAACAGGGTGACCCATTACAGTGACTTAGATGGACTTGGTCGTTGGGTGGTTATCTCTGGTGACCGCGTATTCGTTCCATATGGCGTCGCCACTGACTGGTCTCCTTATTCCCGTGGTTATTGGTATTGGACCTCCTATGGATGGACCTGGTATTCCTATGATCCTTGGGGCTATATGACCGACCACTTTGGTCACTGGCGCCACAGTCGCCTGTATGGTTGGGTCTGGATACCTGATCCCCTTTGGGTCTGGCGTCCGGCCGTTGTTTCATTTTATTACGGTCCTTCGTGGATTGGTTGGTATCCCTATGACCCGGGATGGACTTGGGGGTACAGAAAAGGCTATGCCCACGGTTACAACGACGGATATTGGGATGGATACCGCGCTGGTCGTAGAGACAGCAGAGACTATCGTCGTGGTCGTGTGATGGTTGGTTATGACGACTTTTATCGTGATGGTAGACGTGGTCCGCCGCCACGAGGTGACAGGAGTGACAGACGTCGCAATCAACCAAGATCGCACGATATCTCTGAGGTGAGGGTACGCGATACCGCCTTGATCGACAGGGAGTTTAACGCTGCCCACACGAGAGGCGATGTCAGCCAGATTCCAGGTGGCTCAAAGGATGTGCTCAGCAGTCGGAACTTTATCGCTCAGCGTGGTGGGCACGATATTAGGGAAGTTAAACTGGATAGAGTGTCTGTAAGTGGCACCAATGCTGCGAGAATGCAGCCAAAGAAGGCTCTTTTTGATACGCCCAAATCCTATGTTGATGCTAGGGCAACGACTATCAGACAGGTCAAGAGCAACCAAATGAAGGTGACTGCTCCAGTTGGTCGATCAGTTGGTGCTAGCAAGGCCGTCGCTCCTGCTCCGGTTCGTCTTGATACAACGTCTCGCGCCGCGGCAACATGGCAGCCAAAATCTATGGGGGGAGCTGTAAATCCTGGTGTGGTGCGTCCTAGCGCTTCAAGTGTTGGTGGTACTCAGGGCGTCAGCAGGGATTCAATGGGCACCACAATTCAAAGAGTCAATCCTTCTGTGACCAGGCCTGCGCCGACCACAGTCAGTCCTTCTGTGACTAGGCCCGTGCCGACCACAACCAGAACCATGCCGAATGTTGGTGTCCGGCCAAGCGATGTCAGGACTCCCAAAGTTGATAGGGTGGCTCCTACACTGGAAAGAAGGCCTGTGACGCCGTCCCAGTCTCAGCAATCTACGACAAGCACTCCCAGCCAGGATGTGCTTAAGCAGCGTAGGATGCAGCAAAATACTGATAGGCTGCGACGCAACGTGCCAGCCGCTCCAAAAACGACCCCTGACCCCAGGCAGCCGTCCAGTTCCTATCAAGCACCTAACCGGGCTTATGGTTCCGTGACCTCTTCAAGCGCTGCTTCTGGGTCGCGTTCCAGCTACGCTGCTCCGTCCAGGTCTAGCGCCCCTTCACGGGCCGTGACCTCTTCGAGCCCTGCTTCTGGGTCGCGTTCCAGTTATGCTGCTCCGTCCAGGTCTGCCGCCCCTTCACGGGCTGTGACCTCTTCAAGCGCTGCTTCTGGGTCGCGTTCCAGCTATGCTGCTCCGTCTAGGTCTAGCGCCAGGAGCATTACCTCTTCCAATTCTGGCTATAGTTCGCGCTCCAGCTATGCCGCTCCATCCAGCTCCAGCAGCTCTTCAAGCAGTAGTTCGTCTTCAATCAGCAAACCTTCGTCTCGCTCAAGCTCTGTGTCTTCTGGTCGATCCTCTGGATTTAGCCGTGGTGGCTCGTTTGGCTCCAGCCGTGGCGGTTCCTCTGGAATTGGTGCCCGGAGTCGTTAACTCACAACTCAACTAGGACTGGATTAGATTCGTTTTGGGCTGGATAAGATGCCCTTGGTCCTTTACAATCCGCACTGTGTGTCTTGTGTGGAGATTTTGATGGCTCGCACTTATATGCTGATTCTGCTAGCTTTGGTTTTTGTTGCTTGTACTGGTGAGAATCTACCCACTGATACCGGCGGTAATCGTGATTTTGGTAATATAGATATTGAAACGCCGGACATAGCTGATGATTATGAAGCCCCAGATGTTGTAGTTGCTCATGACCGTGGGTATGTGCCTCCGGTGTCAGCGGATGGCCCGGCCGCAGACCTGCTAGTCAGGATAACTGGGCCTGGTGCTAGGGGGCAGGCCTCTACCACGGGTGGTATGGTTGCACTGACTGGTGTTGTTTTTGGGCCAGTCGAGTCTATGAAGTGGACCTTGGAAGACGGTAGTTCAGGTGTAGTTACATTTTCCAATGATTCTTCTTATTGGCTTTCTGCTCCAGTTTTGCTTAAGCAGGGTGATAACCGCATCACCGTTCATGCAACTGGAAAAGCGCGCGATGGTAAAACTGAGATTACCGTTTCTGATGTGATCGTTGTAACCCAGACCCCAAGCTTGTCGCTTGCGAGCCAGCCCAAGATAACCCCTCCAGCATTTTTTGTGGGTCAAAGTGGGGAGGCATATGCGACCATGGCTTCTGGCCATTTTGGTGGGTTTAGCTCTGCCACCCTTTCGCTGTGGGAAGTGGACGCCCAAGGTAACGGCTCGGATGCTCGTGGGTTCATGCTGGATGACGGCCTAGTCGAGACTTCTGGCGACGAAATTCAGGGAGACGGGGTGTTTACCGTAAAACTGAATATGGCTTGCACCGAGCCTGGAAAGAAATATTTCAGAGTGGCTGCGCAAAGGGAGGGGGGCCCACTAGTCAAATCAACTTTGGTTACTTTCGAGTGCTTACCTCGTATTACCCAGACGGCGTGTTCTAACCATCAAAGAACTTTGGGGGATGCCAGGATTGCTTATGATACCACCTACAGTGACCTCAGAGACATGGGAGCAGCGCGTGTTGCGGCGATAAACGTGCTTTCAAGAGACCCGGCTGTAAAGGAAGTTGGCGATGCTGAAGAGACTGGCGGGCTGTGGGTGCGCTTTGATGATGGGGTGGTTGGTGCCTTAAACCTGACAGAGGAGGGCTACAGGGGGTCTGGGGCTGCTGATGGGACTGGTGGGCTTGCAACTGTTTCTTCACCGGTGCTGAATGTACAACCGATTAATTCGAAAGATATTTTGCTTTTGTCGCCATTTGTATCTGATTTTGCTCCAAATGACGAAACCATGCTGATCTCTAATGTGGCAAACAATGTCAAGTGTCCATCGTTCAATGTTCATGGCCCATTAAACTCGTCTGCCGCAAATCTGAGCGCCTTTCGCAGGCTAGGTAGCTATGGAATTGTAGCGATCGCAACGCATGGAGATGTCTATTTTGAGACCTTGTCTGCAAAGGCAAAGCAAGAAATGAACTGGAGGCATCCAGGTGCCCAGGAAATCATATGGTCTGGAGAACCTGTGAATTGCTCGTTACTTGCCCAAGCAACCAAGTCTTGTAAAGGCCTAGCAGATTGCGATTACGGTTCAGAATGTATTATTACGACGCCTTTTGTAGAGAATGTCACTGAAGCCTCTGGTGTATGCCTTGACCGCACACACGCTGACTTGGCGGCTGGGCGTGTGGTAATGGGTGATCGTACGTACGGTGTTACCCCTGAATTTATTGGTTATTACTCCGAAAACAATCGCTTCCCAGATAGCCTGATTTATCTTGGGGCATGTCGCACGCTTTATAACGGGACGTTGGCTGCCGAGTTTTTTGGGGCTGGTGCTAAGGCTGTTGTAGGCTACACAAACTGGGTTTCAAACCTGTTTGCCTTCAAATATGGCAGCCAGTTCTTCAGTCGGATGATTGAACAGCGGATGACTAGTGGCGAAGCTTACGGGGTGGGCGCTCAGGACACATCTAACGTCGGCTCGTTTTTTAGGCTCTTTGGAGCTAGAAACCTGGATATATCAGATTATGAACTGCTCAATGTTGGTTTTGAGGCTGGTGAGCTTTCCGCCTGGAACAGGGTGGGTGATGGGCGTGTGATTACCGGTCTTGGGGAAACGAAGCCCATAAATGGAAAATTTATGGGGATTATCTCCACCGGCTTGGGTTTTACAAAGGACATGGGCAACATAACCCAGAAGTTCTGTATCCCGCCAAACGCTAAAACGCTGTCTTTTTATTGGAAATTTTACTCTGAGGAGTTTTTGGAATTTTGTGGAACTCAGTTCCAAGATAGTTTTATCGCGACTTTGACCGATTCAACAGGTAAGGTGCATCCCCTGGTGGACCTGAAAATTGATGATTTTTGTCCCGAAAAGGAAGGTTGTGACAGCAGTCGGTGTAAGGGGCTGTACCCCCTCAGCAAAGCAGACGTTTCCTTTGATAAGGGTGATGTTCACATGACGCAGTGGCAGCGCACCACCTTTGATTTGCTTCCAATCCTTGGTGGTGAGCCCACAAACGCGATTTTAAAATTCCACTGTAAAGACACAGGTGACTCGATCTACGATACAGCTGTTCTTATCGACACTATCAAAATTGAATAAAACTCTGTAGTTAATCTGTTGTTAGCGTAGGTAACCTTGTGCCACGGTGAATCCGCCTTCTCGGTACAGGTTTGTAAACACAATGTCCAGTTCTGTTCTTTCGGGGATTTCATTTGCCAGTGATGACAGGTCAACTTTTGGTATCGCAAAGGAAAACAGTTCCTTACCTGCAAGGTCCTTTAAAAGTGAGCTGATTAAGTCGCCCTCAAGTAGCTCGATCAAGTCCTCTTTTGAGACGGGGAAGTCTTCATTAACAGTCAAAAGTTCGATGTCCAGAAGTGGGGTCCCATCTATTGACAACGCGACTTCTGGCCCTTCCTCTCCTTCAACCAAGGTCAAATTGGCATCCACCTCAGCCTGAAGGAACAAGGTCAGTTCCAAGTTATTGCCCAAGAAGATCATAGTCCCCTCGGCGAATAAATCCCCAATTTGTAGGCGCACCTTACCTTCAGCACCACAGTCGGTCAACATAGGTGGCAACAGGAAGTTAAGCTTGACATCAAGGTCCCGTACCGGAACTTTCGACATGTCAACACCGGCCAGAGTTTCCTCGTTGAGGGTGAAATTAAGGGTCCCAGTCCACCAAAGGGCAAATAGTGCCTGGTTTAAGATGTCATCGTGGGCAGCAAGGCCAATGTCGCGATTACGTGGCATCTCGAAGAATTGCGGTTTTGGATTCAGGCAATTAGCACGTGCAATCGAACCTAGCGGGTTTCGATTAACCCCTTTCTTGGAATAAATAGTGCCGCCCATATCTAACCAAATTCCTTCAGGCTGTACATCAAGCATGCCGGGCTTGGTATACAGACTTAGGGCGGTTGGTGGACTGCTTAAAATGGCCGGGATTTCAAATGTTTCGTGAATCTCAAATTTTCCAAGTAGATCAGTTAGCGTCTTGTCGATAAGGTCAACTATCTGCTGTTCGATAGCCTCTTCGATAGTTTTGGTAAAGGTCTTTACCAAAATATCAATCAGCCATCCCAGCAAGTCACCCAAAATTCCGTCTATATCAACCTTTAGGCCATAGAGATTGACCTTAACTTCTTGGCTTTTGGCGTGGATTTTGCCGTTTTCATCCATCCAAATCAGCACGTCGGTAACTGCGTAGATGTTGCTGCTTGAAACCCAACCTGAAACGTCTGGGCACCAGTCGATTATGAAGTTACATTCTCCAATTGCGGAGACCTTGACCTTGAAATTGGGGATCGCTATTCGGACCACCATGCCCCCTTCATTTAGCCACATGTTGACCGTGGGCTTGCCATAACTCAGGTTTGAAAGCTCGACCCTGTAGGGGCCAGACTCGGCAACCGGGTTGGGTAGCAGCGCTCCAATATCCAGGGAAGTCAGCAGCAATTCGATGATAGTTGCAACATCATTGGGTGGCAGCGAATGGTCTTGGTCGTCGATCAAATTGCGCCCAAGAAATGCGCGCACCCCCTCTTTAACAATTCCTAAGGCTGGGTTATTTTTATGGTTTTCATAGTAGTCAGACGAGAAGTAGATCCCTACTCTTGCCTCGGTCTTTAAACCGGCGTTGTTTTCAACTTCCATGCGCACAATGTTGAGGCCCTGGCTTAACGGACCAAGGGTTACAGTTACCGGAACGTTTGTTCTTCCAGGGGGAAGGCCGTGCCAGCTTTCAGGTGAGGTGTCAAAGCCGATGGCCCACTTCAGCGATTTTATGCCTGTTTCGTCGTCAGCGATGATGTATGAGACGGTAACTGTAGGTTTGTCTGACTTGAGGGTCGCGCCACGCTCTGGGTACAGGATTGAAAGCAGTGGACCGCTGCCTTCAACTATGACTTCTAGCACGTTGTATACCGTTGGGAATTGCGCAAGCCTGAAGGTAAGGTGGTACACCCCTTCTTCTTGCATCAGGAACATTCCCGTTGGGTCTGTATCGACTGGGACGATACCGCCTGTGTTGGGGGATATATCGACTGGGGAAAGCTCCAAATCTGGAATCATGTTTCCATACTGGTCAAGGGCGTGGGCATCAACCCTTAAGACCTCGTTTGTTCCGTAGAAAGGTTTTTTGGGGCTTGGTTCCAACACCAACGTCTTTGGAGGCCCTGGGTTAACTATTAGATTCGCGGGAATCAACTGGAAATATGACCAGTCAATGGCCGAAGGGATGCACTTGATTGGATAAACACCAGCCGCAGTGGTGGTGATGTTCATCCCATTCATGGTCAATACTGGTGAGAGAGGGGCTACGCTAACGGGACAATCTTTGAGTGGAACTGGATTGTCATAAAAATCCAGAGGTTCACAGCTTAGGGTCGTTTTCCCACCTGCTTCAATCTCAGCCGGGCTTAAACGAGTCAGGATCTTTTTTGCCATCCCTGGACTGACTGTGACTTTTTCAGGTGTGCGATCAACCACATCTGTGTCTGTAAGGGCGCAGGCTATGTCATAACTGCCAACAACAGTCAGTTGAACAGACAGCCCTGAAGGATGGACTCCTTGGGATGGGACAACATAAGGGTGCATTCCAGATGAAAAAACGTTTCCATACCTGTCGACGGCGGTACAGATAACGGTGACGCGCTCACCTGCTGTTATTTCTTTTGGATCGACTTCAGTTTCAATGGATACCGCGTTGGCCGGGGAAACGATGATTCTGGCAGGGGTGTCGTCAAGCATCATGGACTCGGCTGAATAGCAGGCCACCAGGAATCTGTCTGTTTTGGTGAATTCTACGGTGAATTTGCCTTGCTTTTGGCTCTTGATCGCTACCCCTTCAGGAAGGGCTGGATCTGGCAATTCGCCTTCTGGCTGTGGGTCATCTTGAGGCCTGATTATCAACTGGACGGTGTTGGGATTGAACCCATTTCCGACGCACTGAACTTCGACTTCTCCACCTGCTTTAATGGCCGTGGTTGACACCACAGTGTCTATGCCAGGAGGGGTTACAGGGACGTCCTCTTCCTGGACATCAGTGTCCTGGTCGCCGTGGGTGTTTCCTCCCCCACACGCGGCAAGCACCAAAAGGATTGGGAGGACAAAAAAGCTCAAACGCTTATATAAAGGCATTTGTAATACCTCCATGAAGCCATCTAACAACTTCAAACTTGCGAGCCAATGCTTTGGCAAATAGAATTCTACGGGCCTGAATCTATTGACGCAAGCCATTACAGCAGTTTGCTAAAATGGCATTGTGATCAATTGTCGTCCGAACAGCTTTTAGGCCGTTTAGTGTTGGAGGTTTTTTTGCGTTATGAAGATAAAGATTAGGTCAGGCTTTTTGGGATTGGTTGTTTTGATGGCCTTTGCTGGTTGTGGTGGAGGTGGGGCCAAAAAAGATCCCGGTGGAGCGATAGATCTGGATAGTGTCGAGGTCCCAGATCTGGGTGATGCTTCTGATGTTGTAAAGCCTGATGACTTGAGTGATGCTGTAGATACTGATGATGAAAATAGGGATGTGTCTGAAGTTGATGCCGAGGAGCCAGACTTGAATGAGCCTGATGATTCGGCGTCTGGCGATGCGGATTCTGGCGAAGATGTGGAGTGTGTCCCGTATTGTGGGCCCGAGGATGACCCCTACGAGTGTGAAGACGACGGATGTGGCAACCTTTGTGGGATATGCCAGTATCCCAAGGTCCTGTGTAGCCGGGAGCGCAAGTGTGTTGAGTACTGCAAACCCGAGTGTGATGGGAAGGAATGTGGTACTGATGGTTGCACCGGCTATTGTGGAGAGTGTCAGTCTAACGAAGTTTGTAATGATGAGTTTAAGTGTGTACTAAAGGACTGCAAACCCGAGTGTGATGACAAGGAATGTGGTCCCGACAAGTGTGGAGGAAACTGCGGACACTGTGGTGAAGGTGAGATTTGCAACACTGCCTTCGAGTGCACCGAGGACTTGAACTGTCACGACATTACTGCTGCAGGGCAATGCATTGGTAATCAACTGCTTTATTGCCAGAATGCGCAGCTTGTCAGGGAAGACTGTGATGCCATCCCAGGTATGGTTTGCACTTATAGCCATGCTGGTCAAACGCATCTCTGTACCTATCCAGAGGTTTGTCAGCCCCAGTGTGAAGAAAAGCAGTGCGGGGATGACAGATGTGGTGGCAGTTGTGGTACTTGTCCTGATGAGCAGGTTTGCTCAACGGTTGGTGTTTGCGGTCCACCTTGTGGGGATGTGACTGAAAGAGGTGCATGCCTGTATCACGACACAACCTTGGTGTATTGCTCTCAGGGGATTTTGCTTGAGATTGATTGCTCCGCTTACAGGTTGTATTGCAAGTACGATCCCACGATGCATGGCAATGAGGGTGGGTACGATTGTTTGCCGTAGGGGCAGGGACAGGGTCAGGGACAGGGACAGGGTCAGGGACAGGGACAGGGTCAGGGACAGGGTCAGGGGCAGGGTCCGGGTCAGGGTCAGGGACAGGGACGGGGGTTTTGCGCTACGCTGAGAGTTCTTCTACCTCTTTTGGTCGGCCGCGCCAGCGCATTAGACGGACGGCTGGCGGTCCAACTTGGCGATATTCCACTTGTGCGTAAGTTAGATAGGTTCTGGTTCCTAGGTTTGTCAGATCCAGGCTGACCAGCTTCAACCAAGTGCCTGTGTTTACATAGATTTTATTTCGCGGAAATCTTGCGATGGTGGCCTTGTGGTTGTGACCAACTATCAGGGCCGAAATGTCGTCAGATTCCTTCAAAACTTTGATTGCGCGTCGCTCCATATTGGTAAAAAGCGATACCTCCTCGATAAAGATGGAAATCGCCTTAAACCACCCAATTTCATGGACTACTGAACGCGAAAAACGGGTTGCGAATAAAAAAGTCGCCATTCGTGACAGCAAACGAAGGGTAAAACGCAGGTCAAACACAAGCCCCCACAACAGGAAGGTTGAAAGTGGGTGGACCTGGTCGAGCAAAGGCTGCTCAGCCTTGAAGGGTAATAACGAATGGATCAAAAACCGCGAACCAAAGGGGACTGCCGCTATCTGTTTGCCATCTGGTCCATCAACGATGAAGCGTCCAGGTTCAATCGAGTTCATCGCCTCAAAGTTGTTGCCGTGAGTGACCACGATCCCGCTTGGCAGCCGTAGGGTGTCGTGTTCCGTATAAAACTGGAACAACTCTGGTTTGCTTAAAATGTTCAGGCGAGCCCTGATTAAATTTTGGGCCCTTGGAAAGGCGACTTCAACATCGTGATTTCCAGGTATGTACGTGATGGTATGTCCAGGAACCCTTACGAAAGTCGCCATTGCATCGAAAACTTCAGGGTGGCCCCTGATTACACGCCTGACCTTTTCAACAGCAATGTCCTCATCAACCTCCAAGGGAAAGGCCCCACCAATCGGAATCTTCAACAAATCCATGAAGTCCCCGTTGATAATGATCTCAACCGGGATTTGCTCGTACGCGCCTTGACAGTGATGCAAAATCAGCTCGGCCAAGCGGTCGTCTTGGCGGAAATCTTCATATGGGTTTGCCAATCCAGGGTGTTCTCCAGTGCCTAGGTGCACATCGGAAAACACGATTTTGATTGCGGTAGCGTCCCATTGTTGTGGTACTGGCATTGATGCCTCCATACGATGACACCAAAAACACAGCCTCATGCTATCATTGGCGCCGTCCATTTCATAGGTTGCCGTTTCGGCTTCCGTGGAGGAAGGATGAAAAGAATTTTTGGTTCTTTGGTCATTTGTTCTTTTTTGTTATGGGGTTGTTCCTCAAAACAAAAGGACTCGTTGCAAAACGACCTTCAGACATGTGCAACTGCTGCCACATGTGGGCTTGCCTTTTCAAAGGCGGTTGCCCAAGAGCAATTGGATGGTCCCACTAGTTTAGCCGCCATCGAGACTGGGCTTTTGGCTGCCTCTGAATTTCCCGAGATCCAGCCGGCCTTTTTAGAATCGGCAGGTTTAGATTTGGCGGGCCTTTTTGGTGCCATTGACGCGCTAATCACGAAGATGGGACAGCAGGCAAGCGATGCTTCCTTGGTTTTCAAAGCCTTAAAGGAGCCTGTCTGTGAAAATTTCATCCATCTGGATGATGTGAAAGCGGATTTTGCCCCTGCGGCATCGCTTTTAAAGATGACTACCTTGGGGCACCTAGTTTCGGCGGCCGAGCCTGACAAGGCTGATGTTATCGCTGCAGGCGCTGAATTGTTGATTGGATGCACCATGTCTGAGCGGACCCTACCTGATGCGATGGTTGTTGAGATGCGCAACAGGTTTTATGACTTGGTGGATAAGTGTCCAAAGGACGCTATTGGTGTGGTCGAGCGCTCTTGTCAGGTGGCTAGGACCGTGATGCAGGAAAAAACGCTGCCCTTGCCTTTGCCCAGCGTTGCATCTGGGGATTTCGCTGGGGCCATCCTTCCGGTTGGGCATGGAACTGGGCTTCGCCTTAACCCAAGCTGGGTGTTGGTGCTAAGTGCAGGTCACCTATCAGTGTTGGACCAAAGGGTTTTGCAACCAGGCGTTAGAACGGCCGGTGAGTCCGAGATCTCGGACCTTTTTGACTTGCGTCGCCCTCACCAACCAAATGAAGTTTTGCAGGTTTTACGGGAAGTTATGTCCAGCAGGACCGCGATTGAGCTTGATGACAGAAGCAAAGTAGTAGCCTTGGCAGTCGACCAATCAACCGTTTTTTCAGATCTGGCCGAAGTTTTAGAGGCATTGATGGTTGCCGGTCAGGGCACAGAGCCTGGGGACAGCTCCAAGGACATACACCCGGTTATTGCGGCCCTGCCAGCAGGTTTTCAATCCCCGATGTGGGTGCCAGTAAACTACAGGATGTCATACAGAGTCTTGATGGACCCAGTTGGAAAACTCATACGATATCCAGCAAAGGGAAAAGCCATGAACTTGGCGTTGACTCCTTTCTTTTTGAGCACTGTTGACGCACCTAAAAAGTCTGCTGAATTCGTAAGAAACATCGATTCAGATGGCATAAGGCAAGTTGACTTGCGACCTGGCCACAACCTTGTTTCCGGACTGGTGAAAGATGGTTATCAACCATTTGCCAAGATGTCAGTTGCAGGCGCAGTTCCTGCTGGGCTGTTGGTATCCATGTTAGATGGGCTAGCAAATGATTTTCGTCCTGAGGCCTTGGCCAGCGCTGGGGCTTATGCCACGGCCAGAATGCAGTTTGGCAAAATGGGCCGTCCTCAACTGCTGATGTCAGCCATCGTGATTCGCCCTGAGGGTGCTCCCGCGGAGTAATATGCGTTACATAGATTTGCGTTCAGATACGTTTACCAGGCCAACTGAAGCTATGCGCCAGGCCATGTTGCAAGCTGACGTTGGTGATGATGTTTGGGGTGAAGACCCAACTGTAAATTCCTTGGAGGAGAGGGCTGCTGCGATTTCTGGCAAGGAAGCGGCCATGTATGTCGTGTCTGGGACCATGGCCAATGGGCTGGCTATAAGGGTGCAGACCCAGCCTGGCGACGAGGTGCTGATGCATGCGCTGGCGCACCCTTTTCATCATGAAGCTGGGGCACCAGCCGCGTTATTTGGGGTGACCATCAGGCCTTTACCTGGGGATAGGGGCTGCCTTGATCTGGACGCCCTTTTCACGGCCATACACCCCGAGATTAGGCACATGTCCATGCCTACCTTGGTGGAGCTTGAAAACACCCATAACGCCGCTGGTGGAGTGGTGATTCCACAAGCCCACATTCAGGCGGCGTGTGATATTGCCCATGAAGCTGGCCTTAAAGTTCACATAGACGGGGCCAGGGTTTTTAATGCCTCGGTGGCCTCTGGGCTGAGCGTGGCCGAGATTGCAGCGCCAGCAGACACGATTAGTTTTTGCCTGTCAAAAGGGCTTGGCGCACCTGTTGGCAGCCTGCTTTGCGGGCCGGCGGATGTAATCGCACGTGCCAGGCGTTTTCGCCATATGATGGGTGGCGGCTGGCGTCAGGCAGGTCTTTTGGCGGCTGCAGGCCACTATGCCCTTGATCATCACGTTTCCAGACTTACATTTGATCACAGCCACGCAAAGCGGATTGCCGAGGCTATTGAATCCTCCAAAGTGGCTAGGTTGTTGGTTCCAGTTGAAACTAACATCGTTTTGTTTGAAACGGTTGAAGGGATATCTGACCAGCAGCTGATATCCAGATTTAAACAGGAGTTTGGGATTTTGATGGCTGAATCAAGTCCTGGAATCATTAGAATTGTGACTCATCTGGATGTATCTGAATCAGATGCTGACCAGGTTTGTAAGGCATTTGCTGATGCCTAGATATAAGCTTTAAAAAATCTTGTTGTTTTAAGGAGTTTTAAATGCAGCATACCGTTGCCGTAATAGTTGGAAGCCCACGCGAAAAATCCCTTAGTCGTAATGTGGCTAAGGCTTTAATGTCTATTGCTTCAGATAACTTGATTTTGCAGGAAGTGCCCATTGCTCATCTGCCACTTTACAACAGCGATTTGGATGGCGACAACGCCCCACAGGCATGGGTGGATTTTCGTGAAGAGGTAAGCTCCGCTGACGCCATTCTTTTTGTAACCCCTGAATATAACCGCTCAATACCTGCAGGGCTGAAAAACGCCTTGGATGTCGCCTCTAGGCCATATGGCGAGAATGTTTGGAGCGGCAAACCAGCGGCTGTGGTCAGCGTTTCACCCGGTGGAGTCGGGGGATTTGGTGCCAATCACCATCTGCGCCAAATACTTGTTTGCGTGGATGTGTATCCCTTACAACAGCCTGAAATGTATATTGGTAATGCTGCGAAGCTGTTTGGTGAAGGCGGCAGCATTAATTCAACTGAAACGCGCCACTTGTTGGCTCATTTCATGGATGCCTTTGAACGCCATATCAGCGCGATTGCTGGGTAATTTCAAGTCAGGCGGCTTTTAGCATTCCTGTGGTTTTAAAAACAGCTTCAAAACATCAGTTTCCATTGATAGCAAACCATCGCAGTATTTGGTTGTGCCTTTAAATCCAACGGCTTCTGCGAATTTAAGCAGCTTTTTGTTGTTTGGGTCTATGGTGCTATCAAACCAGTAGATGCCCCTTTGTACGGCTGCTTTTGCCAGATATCTGAGGATTAAAGTGGCCAGCCCTTTTCGTTGCCAGGCGTCAGCAACTACTATGGCTGCTTCTGCCCTGTCAGGCCCGCAGCATTTAAAGCGGCCTACTCCAATCGCATGGCAGCCATCTGGGCCTGGTATACAGGCTATAAGCGCAAATTCAACGTCGCAGTCAAACTTTGTTGCCCTGTCCAACAACTCCGGTGACGCCCTGCGCATCGGCGACAAAAACCGGTTATAGATGCTTTCGGGGCTTAACGAATTAAACAGTCCGGCTATTAAAGCGGCGTCGTCAGGTACCACCGGGCGGATGGTTACTTCAACGTTTCCCTTGATGACGTCGTTTACAGGGGCAAAATCAACGATGCCTTCAGCATTTTCCACTGGGGACCTCCAAATGCTAGGCCCCCGTGAAAGAGGGCGATTTACTTGGACTTTGCCAGTTCCTCATCCCGCAGGACTCGGCGCAGCACCTTTCCAATCGTGGACTTGGGCAGCTCATCCCTAAACTCTACAAGGCGCGGCACTTTGTAAGGGGCCAAGCGCTCACGGCAAAACTCGATAACCTCTTCAGCTGTTAAAGTTTCGCCAGGCTGAACAACTATGAACACCTTGACGGTCTCGCCACGGGTTTCATGTGGGACACCAATGGCCGCCGCTTCAAGAACCTTTGGATGCTCATACAGAATTTCATCGATCTCGCGTGGGTAGATGTTGTAACCACCGGCGATGATCATGTCCTTCTTCCGGCCCACGATGTAGAAATAGCCATCTTCGTCCATCTGCGCAATGTCACCTGAGTACAACCAGCCATTTCTGATGGTCAGTTCCGTTTCATCCTCGCGGTTCCAATAACCGGACATTACCTGCGGACCATAAAGGATTAATTCTCCATCCTCGCCTATGGGCATCTCCTTTGTTCCTTCTTCCAGGTCCACGATTTTTGCGTCAGTGTTTGGCAGCGGAATTCCAATGGAGCCTGGTTTTCGCAGCCCATGGAGCGGGTTTGCATGGGTAACAGGCGAGCTTTCGGTCATGCCAAAACCTTCGGTAATTATGCCGCCTGTAAGTGTTTCAAATCGTTCCAAAACTTCGATTGGTAGCGGTGCGGACCCTGAAAAGCAGCCTTTGATCGAAGAAATGTCGATTTTTTCAATGCCAGGGAAGTTGTTAATCGCATTAAACATTGCTGGCACTGCAGGGAAAATGGTCGGGCGATACTTTTTAATCAGGTTAACCATGCCTTTGATATCTCTGGGATTGGGGACCAGGACCTGGGCGGCTCCAGCCAAAATCCCAAAGTTCATGCAAACGGTGAGCCCAAAGACGTGGAAGAATGGCAATGCCGCCAATTCGACTTCTTTGCCTTCCTCCATACCAGTAAACCAAGACTGAACTTGATACGCGTTGGACACCAAGTTTCGATGTGACAAGACTGCAGCCTTGGAAACGCCGGTTGTTCCACCGCTGTACTGGAGATTTGCAGTGGCGTCCGGGTCGCTTGGCATCGCAGGGGGCTTCAGTGCGCGATTTTCAATAATCTCCTTAAGCTGGTAGACGTTGGCTTCACGCTCAACTGACACCACCAGGCCAGTTTTCTTGCCCACCAGCGGGAACAGCAGGTTTTTGGGGAAGGGCAAAAAGTCTGCCAGGGCCGTGACCACTATATGCTCAAGCATAAGCTTGTCTCGAATCGGCTTAATCAGATTTACCCAGTACGCATCCATCACGATGGCAAATTTTACTTCGGCGTCATTTAGCTGATGTTCAATCTCCCTGGCGACATACATGGGGTTTACCATCACCGCGACGCCTCCAGCACGCAAGACACCATAGTAGGCAATGATTGTTTGAGGCAGGTTTGGCATCTGGATGGCGACTCTGTCCCCAGTTTTAAGGCCCTTGCTTACCAAAAAGCCGGCCAGTCGGTCTACATAAGACGCAAGCTGCTTGTAACTGATTATCGCCCCTTCAAAGATGGTAGCTCGCTGATTGGGCCATTTTTTGGCAGTGTTATCAAGGATTTGTGGCAGTGTAAGTTCTGGGATCTCAATTGTTTTTGGCGTGTTTTTTTCATAATGATCAAACCAAGGTCGGTGGTCCATTGTAGCCTCCATAATCAAATCAATAGGCGCAGTCGCTGCTGCGGTGTTCTAAGATGATCATTATCTGGGTATTAGTCAAGATCTGGCAATAAATTCCGAATGCTGCGGCGCGTCATGTGGGTGGTGCGTCAGGTGGGGCGGCGAATCATGCGGGGCGGCGAATCATCCAAAGATGGTAATCAGGCTACCTGCTGTCACCAGATTCCACAGGCTGTGGGCGATTATTGGTGCCAGGAGGTCCTTGGAGCGGTCGTACAACACCCCCAAGGTAAAGCCAATAGCCCACAGTGGAAGCAGGTTTTCCAAGGAAAAGTGGGCTATGGCAAAAATCAGCCCAGAGAGTATCGCTGCACCATAAGGGGTCATGCTGCGTCGCAGCCTTCCAAACAAAAAGCCGCGAAACAGCGGTTCCTCGATGATGGGTGCCAATATGGCGACTGAAAATCCAAGCAGGGCAAGCGATGAAGGTTCAGGCGAGGACACCAACAGCAGGGCAATCGGGTTGTCAAAGGGCTCTCCAGTGCCACCCATAATCGATGTGATGGCGGCTGCAGCCAGCACTGCAGGCCAAATCATCGCATATCCACCAAGGCCCCAAGTTATGGATTTTAACAGATTGTTTGGTCTAAAAGAGCTGGAAAAGCCGCTTAGATCACCAAAGCGATCTGATGGATGTTCCTTACCAACCAAGGAAATCATCCAAAGGCCAGCAATTCCAGTCACCAGGTACAGGCCGACCACAAATTGAGGTATGCCAATATCTGGAAAGAGCTGCAGGACATATCGCGGCCCCAAGATGCCAGCAGTCAGGCTGATGGCCATAAACAGCAGGATCACCTTGGCCATGGCCCCAAGCGAGGCCTTGGTCAAAGGCGGCCTTTCTTCGGTCGCCGACACCAGCTGGACTATCCTGGCGCGAAACCAAAGCGCGATACCCAAAAACAAAAGGCTGGTTCCGACCAAGGCTATTGCTGTGCCAGCGGCAGTTCGATGGCGCCACCACTTGGACCAGGCTTGTTTTGCTGCCTCTCCCTGCGGTAAATCGCCCGCGACCTTGGCCACCACGATATCCTTTGACACTTGGTCCAAGGGGCTCTCATAGATGGCCGCAATATCTTGGTCGGTTGGCACGAATCCTGGCTGCATTGCCCAGGTGGTAATGACCTTTGCGGCCTTGTCTTTATGGGCCAAAGGAGCAACAAATATGGCAGTCAAATGACGGGCATCCAAGGCCATCGCCGCAGCCGCACCCACAAGGCAGTCTTTATCAGTCGCCAAAGGTCGACCCGCGATGTCCTGCAACGACTCTTGCAAAGGCGCTTGCAGGGTTTTGGAATCTTCGAGAGCAGGCGCCGCAGCCATCCTAGCCATAAACGCAATCTGCCGCACGGTAAGCGAAGACATCACAGGCGCAGGCAGGCTACCCTCCTGCGATGAAACCAGCAAAGCTACCGCAACAACATAAATGGCGACTAGGATGAAAGGTGCGCTACTTCCCACTTTCATGGCAGGAACTATAACGCCCAATTTACTAAACGCAACAGATTTTACCCCTCGCCCAAAAATAAGCGGTGGTTTTTTGATGAACTGGGCGGTTGACAAACCGGCACCGGCACGATACCAATTGTCATCGACTTAGCCACATCAGGGGAGGGCACGAGATGATAACGGGTTGGAACTATATTTGGGGTGAGAGCTGGAAGGATTATGTTCAACGCTATTCAATCACTCATGACCTGACGGCGGCGCATCGGGAGTCGACCCAGGCGATGATTGGGGCGATCTCGGGTCAGACGGCCTCGATCCTGACTGGCGTGCGGAGTATGGGGGCGCAGGTTAGTTCATCGGTGGACCGGGGATTCGGGCAGCTTGGCGCCTCAATGGACCGGGGATTTGGGCAGCTTGATTCCTCGATCCAGCAGTTAGGTTCGGCGGTGGGTGCGGGGTTTGACCAGCTTGGCTCGGCGATGAGTGATGGGTTTTCGATGCTTGGTGGCCAGATGGATCTGATCGCGGATGAGATATCCGGCCTGAATGCGAGTTTTCAGTGGGGCTTTGGGCAGATGATCGCTCAAATGGGTGGCATGAACGACTCTCTGAATACCCTGATCAAGCTGGCTAAGGAAGAGGTGCAGCGCCTGGCTTACAACCACTTTGAGATCGCCCGGGATGCCTATCGTCGGGCGCTGTACGAAGAATGCCTTGAGGAATTGGACAAGGCCATCAATGGCGACCACGTGAGCTCTGGGTACAAGTTGGAGTGGCGATTTCACCAGATGCAAGCTGTTATTCGCCTGGGGTTCTTTGGGTGTAATCCGGATCTGGTGGATCCTGGACAGGCCGAGCAGTCATTTTTGCTGGCTGCTAGGTATGCACGTTCCGATGATCCAGAGGAGGCGGCCTTGGCTTTGATGGGAGCAGGATGGTCTGCCTTTGTTCAGGGGAAGCTTCCGGAGGCGCTTAAGTATACCAACCAAGCAGTGGCTCTGGATCCAGACCTGACCGAGGCGTTGTTTCAGGGAGCGAAGATTCGAATGGCATCCGGCAAGCCAGGGGAGGCTTTGCCGCTGCTAGGACAGGCGATAGATCAGGACCCAGCGTACGTGGTCAAGGCCTCGGCAGATGGTGACTTTAGGCGGCATGAAACGGAGCTGAACGACTTCTTGGAGGCAATGCGGCAGGAACAGCTGAAGGTCTTGCAACCACAAGTTCGGCAGATGCTGACTGAGGCGGAGGAGTGGGCAAAGACGATTCGTGAGGTGTCAGAATCCACTGAGATTTTGGAACGCTGGAAGGGGGTGCTTAAAGGGTCCTGGGGGCTGTTGGAACTACTGGAGTACGAATATGAAGAAGGGCTTGAGGAGGACCATCAAACGATCATCGAAGCTAGGAAGCGGGGAGAGGAACGCATTGACCAAGAGAAAAAGGCCGAGGAGAAACGCATTGCAAGAGAGAAGGCTGCAGCAGAGAAGGCTGTGAGAGAGGAACTGGAACGAAAACGCAATACCTTACATGTGGAGAAGCGGGTTGTACTGGTCGAGCGCCTTGTGGATGAGTCCTATCAAGTGGAGGAGGACTACTGGGACCTGGCAGTCGTGAAGCCGGCTGGTTGGTTTCGGCGGGAACAGACAGAAGCAGTGCTTAAAACCCGGACGGTCACCAAGACTCGTAAGGTCAAACGCGAAGTCGAGGAGGAACGCTCGATTATCGTTAATGGCTTGGGTGAGGTTACTGGCGACCTTGATGAGATGCTCCGATTCGTCCGTATACCTGCGGGGACGTTTATGATGGGGTCTCCGAAGAATGAGGACGAGCGATTTTCCTGGGAGACCCAGCACAAGGTGACGCTGACGAGGCCGTTTGAAATGATGGTTACTCCTGTGACCCAGGCGCTTTGGCAGGCGGTAATGGGAAACAATCCTTCGCGTTTTAAGGGACCTGATCTTCCGGTTGAAAACGTCAGTTGGGACGACGCACAGGAATTCATCCAGAAATTGAACCAGATGCTTGGGACAGATAGCCTGCGGCTTCCGACTGAGGCTGAGTGGGAGTACGCTTGTCGAGCAGGTACGACTGGTGCCAGATATGGAGAACTGGGCGAGGTTGCCTGGTACTATGACAACAGCGATCAAAAGACGCATCCGGTCGGTCAGAAGGCTCCCAATGCTTGGGGATTGTACGACATGCTTGGGAACGTTTGGGAGTGGTGTCAGGATTGGCACGGATCCTATCCATCGGGTCCGGTTACCGATCCAACGGGACCGTCTGCAGGCTCTGACCGGGTTGATCGCGGCGGCTGCTGGAGCAGCTTCGCCAGGTACGTGCGGGCAGCTAGTCGCGGCCCCATCTTGCCCGGCATTCGCATCGGCAGCGTCGGGTTCCGCCTCGCCAGGTCGGTGCCCTAGACCCTTGGCTCTTGGACCCTTGGGCCCTTGGCCTGCGCCCCTGTTGGCCAGGCGACAGCGCAGCGTAGGCGCCAATGGCCAACAGGGGCGCCAGAAGTTGCGTATCTGCTGGATGGTGCCTCGTGAGATCGACTTTTTTGGATGACCTGATTTGCTCTAGCCCATATGATGCTACAATTGTTACTCGGCGGGTCTGTTTGGGCCTGCGCTGCTAAACCGCGGAGTGGCTGTGGCTACAGATAGGGAATATGAAGAGCAGTTGACGGATATTGCGGCTCGGGTCGAGCGGCTGAGGGTGCATTATCAGTCCTACTTCTTGGGGATGGAAAAGCGCCCGCCGCTTCAAAAGCGTGATCAGTTGGAGCGCTTGTTTAGAGAATCTCCGCTGCAAGACGCCCGTAGGACTGTCTATAAGTTTCGATTTCAGTCACTGCAACAGCGCTATCGCATTATGGCGGTTTATTGGGACCGTATTATGCGAGACCTGGAGGAGGGGCGCACAACTAGAGAGGCCTTGAGGCGAGAGGCCGGCTATCGTGATGCGCCGAAGCCTGCGCTGACCATTGATGATAGGCCGCCCCAGCCCCCCGAGCGTGAGCAGCCGGACCCAATGAAAATGCTTTATATCGACTACATAAGGGCCCGCAACCAGGTTGGGCTTGATAATAAGGGTATTACCGAGACAGCGTTTAAAAATAGCCTTGAAAAACAGCGTGTGCTCCAAAAGCAGCGGCTAGGTGCCAAGGATGTCGATTTTTCCGTGACAGTAAGGGATGGAAAAGTCGTGTTGCTGGCTCGACCTGTAACTGATGAATCCGCATAACGGCTTTTACTTCCAACAGGACGAAGCCACGGTCAAGGGTGAGGGGTTGCTATGATTGTTGCAGAAGTTATTCGTGATAAACGTGATGGTTTGACTCTGTCAGAGCCCGTTATAAGGGAGCTCATGCAAAGGTACACCGTTGGTGAGCTGCCAGATTACCAGATGGCGGCTTTGCTGATGGCGATCTATTGGCGCGGGCTTGATGGAGATGAATTGGGGGTGTGGACTGATGCCATGCTCCACTCTGGTGATGTTTTTGTGTTTCCAAACAGGGCTAACACGGTAGATAAACACTCGACTGGTGGTGTGGGCGACAAGATATCGATTCCATTGGCACCTTTGGTGGCCGCTTGTGGGGTAAGTGTGCCCATGATTTCAGGGCGGGGGCTGGGTCACACTGGTGGAACGTTGGATAAACTGGAATCAATCCCAGGGTTTAGAACGGACCTGTCGCCTGATGCCTTTGTTAAGGCGGTAAACGATATCGGCGTTTCCATGATAGGCCAGACTGAATCCATCGTGCCTGCTGACCGCAAGTTGTATGCATTGCGGGATGTTACAGCAACGGTGGACTCGATTCCGTTGATTGCGGCTTCGATTATGTCCAAGAAACTGGCCGAGGGGATTGGCGGGTTGGTCTTGGACGTCAAGGTCGGTTCTGGCGCCTTCATGAAGACCTTGCCACAGGCTCAAAAGCTTGCCAGAACCTTGGTAGACATTGGGACCAAGGCCAATGTCAAAACCGTCGCCTTGCTGACTTCGATGTTTCAGCCAATTGGTTGGTCTGTTGGTAATGCGCTGGAAGTGCGGGAATCTATTGAGGTGTTGCAGGGGCGAGGTCCTGCGGATACGGTGGATTTGGTTGAAAACCTGGGGGCCCAGATGCTGGTCCTAGGTGGCGCTGCCGTGGACGAAGATGATGGCAAAAGCAAAATCCGCCAAGCGATAAAGTCGGGTGCTGGGCTCGAAAAATTTGCGAAAATGGTCGCAGTTCATGGCGGCGATGCCAAAGTAGCCGAAAACCCGGATCTGCTGCCCCACGTGTCTGACACTTTCGATGTGGTGGCACCTAGAGATGGCTTTGTCACCAGTGTCGATAGTGCCCAAGTGGGTTATGCCGGCTTGGTGCTTGGAGGTGGGCGCCTGCGAAAAGAGGACCAAATCGATCCTGCAGTTGGGCTGCGGATTCATACCAGGCTTGGGGTCAAGGTTTCAAAAGGCCAACCCTTGGTGACGATTTATCATCGTGATGGCAAAGGCTTACAGGATGCTGTAAACCGAGTCCTTCAGGCATACGAGATTTCGGATGTCGCGCCAGAGTTTGCCCCCCTAATTATTGACAAGGTTTTTTAGCCGCGCCACTTGCTTTTAACGTCACGATAAGACACAATTAAAGAGCGCTTTTGAAAGAAAACAATCTCTGATTGGAGGCGACATGAGACTTCTTCCCAAATTAGTGTGTGCATTCGCTGTGATAGGTTTTGTTGGCTGCGAAGGCGGGGGCTTCCACCCAAAGACACTCAGTCTGGAACTGGCGACACCATCGGGGCCATCGACCCGGGAACGGATGTTTTACCGGATGATGGAACTCCCGGACGGATAGATATTATCTACTCGGATACTGATGAACCGGATAGCGCGGACCCAGATACCCAAATAGACATCGATGCTGATTCCAGCGACATCAAGGAAGTCGAAGATGTTGGCGGGGGATTTGGCAGTTTCTGCAATAGCAATGATGACTGCCTTTCTGGGCTTTGTGTGCCCAGCGAAATTGGTTATATCTGCACGATGACGTGCGAGGCTAACTGCCCCGAGCAATGGGAGTGTAAAGCCGTGAATCTTGGCGGTCAGGACACGGTTTTCGTTTGTTTGCCTGGGATGGATTTGAGCTGTGAGGTTAATGCCGAGTGCGAACAACGTGCAACCGAAAATGAGCCCTGTGGAAATTGTGGAACAAAAACCAGGACTTGCTCAGATTACTGCAAGTGGTCGGTTTGGTCTCAGTGTGTCGGTGAGGGCGAGTGTCCAGCTGGTGCAATTCAAGACAAAGATTGCGGTTTATGCGGCCAAACCAGCCGAACATGCAGTGACTTGTGTAGATGGGGTGCTTGGTCGGATTGCGAGGGTGAGGGGGTTTGTGAAGAGGGGGACCAGGAAACCGAGGATTGTGGAAAATGCGGACAACGATCCCGGAATTGTACCAGGCAGTGTCAGTGGGGAAATTGGTCCCTGTGTGGTGGTGAGGGTGTTTGTGAGCCACGCGCAGAAGACCACACTGGTTGCGGGAATTGTGGGACTCAAACCAGAACCTGCCTAGAGTCATGTGAATGGGGGGCTTGGGGTGAGTGTCTCGAAGAAGGTGAGTGTTCACCCACAGCAACCGAGGTTGTAGGCTGTGGAAATTGTGGTGAGCAGTCCAGGACGTGTTCTCAATCTTGCACTTGGGGTGGATGGACCGTTTGTGCTAATCAGGGCGCTTGCAAACCTGGGGACAAAGATTCTCGGGGGTGTGGCGACTGCGGCGTCCAGATAAGGGAATGCCTGGATAACTGTACCTGGGGAGATTGGTCTGAGTGCGACTCAAGCGGGGAGTGCAGTCCATTGGCTGTTGAAAGGGAAGAATGCGGCAAATGCGGTGAGCGCACCAGAACCTGTACCAACAAGTGCATTTGGGGCGATTGGTCGGCTTGTGGTGGCGAAAAGGAATGTTTTGCTGGCACTCCTGATGAGGCTGATTGTGGTAATTGCGGTACCAAGAAAAGACAATGCCTGGATAACTGTACTTGGGGTGCTTGGTCTGAGTGTGAAGGAAGTGGGATATGTGGTCCGCTAGATGTTGAAAAGGAAGCGTGCGGTAAATGTGGTGAACGTTCCAGGACCTGCACCCGTACGTGTACTTGGGGCGAGTGGTCGGCCTGTGGTGGCGAAAAGGAATGCTTTGCTGGCAGTTCTGATGTGGCTGATTGTGGTAACTGTGGTACCAAGAAAAGGGAGTGTTCGGATACCTGTACTTGGCAGGCCTGGGGAGAGTGTGAAGGCCAAGGTGTATGTAGGCCGACCGATGCTGATGTACAGCCTTGCGGAAATTGTGGCACCAAAACCAGGATTTGCTCGTCGATTTGTGAGTGGGGCGATTTTGGTGCTTGCACCGGTCAAGGGGTTTGTGAGCCTGGGGACACCCGCGGCGAGCCATGTGAAATGTGTGGGACCCAGACAATGCAATGCAGCGAAGGGTGCCAGTGGGAACCGGTTGGCTCCTGTGCAGGTCAGGGAGAATGCCAGCCCAATGCACAGGATGAGCGGTCGTGTGGGAACTGTGGCATGCAAAGGCGTACGTGCAATAGTTTGTGCGGTTGGGGCGATTGGGGAGAATGTTTTGGGCAGGGAGTGTGTGCTCCTGAAACCCCAGACAGCGCAAGCTGTGGCAATTGTGGGACTAAGACTCGGCACTGTACTGACCAGTGTTTGTGGGGTGAATATGGAGCCTGCATGAATGAGGGTGAGTGCTCCCCTGGTGCATCTGTGCCCTGCGACAACTGCGGGACCAAGACTTGTGCCACCAATTGTCAATGGAATCCCTGTAGCATTGGGACTGTTGATTCCTATGAACCAAACGACACAAAGGCGGCGGCAAGGGTACTACCCAGCATAGACGATAAGGACGGTAGTCACACCTATTTGCTGGCAAATATCAACCCAGCTGGAAACCATGACTGGTACCGTGTGTTTATTAGGGACGTAGCTGGTGCAGTGATGGAGCCATTTGTCAAACTAAGTCAAGTTCCATCTGGCCAGGCTTACTACGTGTGTACCGAATTTGTCTGCGAAGAAAGTAGCGGAAATCCCCCTCCCAGACAATGCAAGGTTTCTTACGGCTCGGAAGTCAGGATCGACTTGGATGTGAGCGGATGTGACGATAACTGCGGTGCGTTTTGTTTCAACAACAGTGGCACGTTGTATATGCAGGTCTACCCCAGCGGCTCGGGCTCGTGCTCCTTCTATCGTCTTGATTACGGTGCCTAGCCATCATTGCTGATATTTTCTAGTTTAGATTTCCCGATGTGATACATTTCATCGCCTACTGGTGCTTTGGAGGATAGTATGTCGCAGTTTCGTGAGTGGGGAGTTGAGCTGATTAAGAAGGCGGCGACCGATTTGCCTGCGGATGTTGAGTCGGCCTTAAAAAGGAGCCGTGACAGTGAAGTGCCTGGATCTACAGCGCAAAACGTGTTGGACAACATCTTGACTAATATCGCGCTTGCAAGGGCCGAATCAACGCCGCTTTGTCAAGATACTGGCCTGGTCAATTTTTTTGTGACTGCACCCTCAGGCACCGATTTTGAGGCGCTTAAGGGCGACCTTATTGCTGCCACCAGAGAGGCGACCAAGCGTGGTTATCTGCGGCCAAACGTCGTCCAAGCTCTAACAGGTAAAAACACTGGTGATAACGTAGGCGAGAACCTACCTTATTTTTTGTTTGAAGTTGGCCAAGGCCCTGAGATTATAGTCAATGTTATGTTAAAGGGTGGTGGCAGCGAAAACGTGGGGGCCCAGTATCGCCTGCCAGATGCTCGCATTAACGCTGGGCGGGATCTTCAAGGTGTTGAAAGGGCCATGATTGACGCGGTTTTTAATGCCCAAGGTTTTGGGTGTGCTCCAGGTGTGCTTGGAGTCTGTATCGGTGGTGATCGGGCTGGTTCGTTTATGGGTGCGAAAAAGCAGTTGCTGCGTCCCATTGATGATGTAAATCCTGACCCTGAGCTTGCGGCGTTTGAGGCTAGGCTGGTCGAGCAGTGTAACAAGCTTGGGGTCGGTCCTATGGGATTTGGGGGTAAAAATTCGGTGCTTGCCGCCAAAGTTGGCTTGTTGCACCGACATACTGCCTGTTTTTACGTTTCATTGACTTACATGTGCTGGGCCAACAGGCGGGCGAAATTGATTGTGGCAGATGGTAAGGCGACGCTAGTTTAGCGGGAGGCTTCAAACATGAAAAAAGAGCCTATAAGAATTCAACTTCCGGCTTCAAAAGAGCAATTTCGTTCTTTGAGGGCTGGTGACGAAGTTTTGTTGACTGGAACACTGGTGACATCCAGGGATATGGGTCACAAGTTGATGGTGGAAAGACATCCTGAGTTTTTAAAGCCGCTGCTTAAAGGTACCGTGATTTATCACTGTGGGCCGATTGTTATGGAAAAGGAAGACGGCTGGAAGATTATTTCGGCGGGGCCTACAACTTCAAGTCGTGAGGAGCCATTTCAGGCTGATGTCATTGCCCATTATGGTATTGGTGGGGTGATTGGTAAGGGTGGTATGGGTGAGAAAACCAGCAAGGCCATGGTGGAGCATGGTGCTGTTTACTTTCATGCCACAGGTGGGGCTGGTGCTCTTTTAGCAAAGCGGATCATCAAGGTAAAGGATGTTCACATGCTTGAAGAGTTTGGGGTTCCAGAGGCGTTTTGGGTGCTTGAAGTTCAGGATTTCCCAGCGGTAGTCACCATGGATTCAATAGGTGGAAGTCTGCACCGCCAGATCCTGGCCGACTCCGCCGCCCGCCGCCAAGAACTGCTGGATCTCTAGCCCCGCCCCTGTTCCTGCCTACTCCTTGGCAGCCTTAGTCGCCTTTGGGGTGCTCTTGGCTGTTGTCTTCTTTGCAGTCTTGGTTGCGGCCTTTGGGGCAGCTGCGGCCTTTTGTGCGCTCTTGGCAGCCGCTTTTGGTTCAGCCTTTGGTTTAGCTGCCGCCTTTGGTTCAGCCGCCTTTTTTGCTGGCTTTGCAGCTTGGCTTAGGCGGCTTACATCGCGCCTTAGTGTCTTCAGTTCAGCCACTTCCTTGGCCAGTTTATCAATCGCCGCCTGAAGTTGGGTGACAGATTCCTGGGTTGGGATCTGCAGGCTTGCCAGCAAATCATTTCTTAGGTTGCCAGTTTGACGAATGATGTCAGATTCTTTCATCTTCTGGATGGCCTCGCTGAGCTTCAGCGAGCCAAAGCGATCCATCAGGTCCTTCAGGGTGTCTTCAGCCTGCAAGCGCCCCAGCATCTCTTGTCCACGGGCCGCTTCATGGGTGACAGTTTCTTTGACTTGGATGGCAACATCTCGGCCTTTTGTTGCAGCCTCGGTTGCTACCTTCAGTCCACGCTCTTTCAATTCTTCCAAGCGGACTTTGGAATCCTCAAGAGCCTCTACGATTTGTTCTTTGATTTTCTTGGCCATGATCTTTCTCCTTTTTGTTTCCCAAAAAATTCTTATCGCACGTTGTCACAAAAACGCCATCTTAAATCCATCTGGCATAACGCAATATAACGCGGTGCGTCATACTTGTCAAGCCCCCCAATTTCAAATGTAAACATTTTTTATCGTGGCGCATCTGGCCCCCCAAAATTTTAGTGAACCGTTGTAAGGGGCAGATAGCCGTGGGAACTAAAGGTTGCCACCCTATTTTAAAAATGTTTCGATATCCAGATCGGCGCTTGGGACATTTGTCAGGTCAGTCATGTGGGGCATGATTCGCTCAAGCAGGTCTGCAAGAGGCCGCCTACGCCTGAACTCAGAGCCCAGTTGTGCGGAAAATCGTTCAAAACGACGTACCCTGTCCCAATCTTCTTCAGATGGAGAATCAACAGCCATAACCCTTACGCGCAAGGATGCGGCGATATCCAGTAAGCCTCGGCGGACGATTACCCCCACCCTCTGAGGGTCTGAGTGCATTAAGGCTGCCCCAACTATTGCCTCGATCAAAGTCGCACCGTTTTGCAGTCTTGAGATGTGTGCCATGGAGTGGTCCAAAACCCACTCACATAGATTGGTACGGTCAGGTTCATTAAGGCCAGGCGAGATTAAGGACATCAGCAAAAGCACTGTAACGTCGGGCTCTTTTGGCATCCAGGAATTAACGTCCTTGCTGCGCTTAAACATCAACTCAACTTTGTGCAAGACAGCGCCTCTGACGGTGGCCTCCAAAGCCAAAATTCCGGGTTCTGAGGCACTTAGAATTGGGGTCAGTCGTGCCAATAAAGGAATTCCAGTTGATGGCTCCAATTCCATTACTGTCTTACAAATTCCCATAAAGTGTTCGCGGGCACCATCCCTTTGAAGGATTCCACGAACAAGCGCAGTCAAAGCTAGGTCATTACCTTCGTTCAAAACCTGTATTACGTCGTCATCCGTCTGTGGAAAGAGATCAGATTCCAACGTGGTCTCAAGCGCCTGCTGGCTTGTTAGCGTTTGTGAAAGGGCCAAAAACAAACGGGTTCGCTCATTAGCCGGGATATCAAGCTGGGCCAGCGCCTTTATAACCATGTCGTTGGCAGTAGAGTTATCGATATCGTCAAGTGACGCCGCCAGAACAATGTTTAAAAGGATAGCCCCAAGGTTTAAGGCAAGATCTGGCGAGGCGTAACGAGCAAGGTTTACAACAGTTTCAAACCCTCGCTCAAGGTCTAGCTGCAAAAAACAGGAAAGTATTTCACCAAGTTCCCTGGTTGGCACGTGCTCTCTTTCCGACAAAACACCGGCCAAAAGACTGCCCACCTCCCATGAAACAAGATCGCGATTTTCGATGCTTACAATGTGTGCAACGGTGGCCTTTTTGCTGTCGAAAGATGGATCGTCTTCACGGCACAAGAGCTTGCAAGCGACTTGGTATTCAAAGTACTTGGGTCCAAGGCATGCCAGATAAGTGAAAACATCCAGTATTTCCCGGCCTGCAAGGTCCATTGTCCGCCGGAAAGTCTTTTGAACCACCTTAAGCCTCGGTTAAGTCGTCGAAAGTCTACCTGACTTCAAGATAAAATTCAAAGAATATGCTACCAAAAAGGTGCAGGTCTAATCAAATGTTGCCACGACGGTAAGCAAACCAACCCCACTGAGCTACAGCCAAAAGCCACGGAATCAAGGGTGGGTCGCTTGGATATGGGGAAATTCCTGTGCCCTTGGGCACGATTATTCCAGCTTCCTCAAGTACTTCCTGGGTATGGGCACCACGAACAGGTGGTGGCTTTACCGCTACCACAGGGGTGTGCGACAAGTAAAAAGGCATAGGCTGGAAAATCATCTTTTTTGAGGCGCCGTCATACTCACGTTTGAAAACTACCGGTTTAACTCCTCTAGTGGCCAGCATTTTTGGAATGTCCTTCATTTTGGGGGTTAAAACGACGCCAATTGTTTGTGAAAGGCCAGCCTTGGCGATTGATTGCAGCAAATCCTCGGATGACATTTTTTTAAGCTTTTTGGGCAGGTCGAAAATTCTGGGACCGCCGAGGTCGATGTCTACTTGCAATTCCTTGGCCCACTTTTTCAAATCGCCTCTTGGTCCAGCTATCACTGCGTGCCCATCTTTTGCCTTGCTGATGCCTGCAATCACCTCTGCATTTTCGTCAAAAGTTCGTGCTCGTTGAATTTTGGCGACATCCAGGATCTGTAAAAGCACTGCAACCCAAGTCAGGTGCGTTTTAATAAGGATGCCTTTGCCATTACGTTTTTGGTTATAAATCCCAAACAGGGCCGCCAAAGCCCCAGCTAGGCCCGATCCAATATCAATGATGGGTGTGGGCAGCAGTTTTGGTTCTCCAGGAGGTCCATATGAGACCTGGATGCCTGTCACAGCCTGGACGACCTGTTCAAATCCAGGCCGGTCTTTCCATTCACCGCGATCCCCATAAGCATTTAAGTGGGTGTAGACCAGCTTTGGAAACTTTTCACGCATCGCCTGGGGGCCGATGCCTACTTGGTCAGCTATCTCGATGTGGCGGTAGTTTTGGATCAGGACATCAGGCTTAAAATGCTCCAAGATGGCTTGAACTTGAGCCTTTCCTTCGTCAGTTGTCGAGTCGATGGCAACCGAGCGCTTTCCGGCGTTAAACAGAAGGTGAAATGAAAGCGCCCAGTCTAAAGATGAAGGGTTGCCAATAGATATGACGTCCGCTCCAAGTTCGGCCAACACTCTGGCGGCGCTGGGCCCAGCAATAATCCTGGACATATCTGCGACCCTTAGCCCAGCCAGCGGTGGACCAACAGGTTCGGCTGGGGCGTCCTTTGGCAGATCAGAGCTTAAAGCCTTCCAACTGTCGAGCAGAGCGTCGATTTCGTCGGCCCCAATCGTTCTTGGGCCAACAAATGTAGGGACTTCAGGTGAAGTAATCCCAGGGCCTGGCGCAAAAAGCGGCCCCAACGCTGGGTCGTCAATCTTGCAGGCGTCATCCATGGAGGCATCTAGGGAATCCTTTAGCCATTCATCAATCGTTCTGATCTTGATACAACACAAATCCTGACCAATTAGCTTTTCCCATTCATCGGCGGTGCGTTTCGCAAAAATACGTCGATAAATCTCGGTGATTGCCTTTGCCTCTGCAATAGACCCAACTTGGCTTGGGTCCTTTATAGTTGCAGGTGAAAGGACCTTGCGCAGTTCTGCGACGTCGGCGCCATGTCCAAGCTTTTCCAGTGATTCCATGATCAACGCATTATGCGCTGGCATGGTGATGTGCAAATAAACCCAGCGTCCATCAAGGCATTTCCAAGATTTCATAAAGGGGGTTGCACTCATTTTTAAGGGCATAAAACCACGTGGCACCCCACTTTTAATCAAATTCATAAGAATCTGAGAAAACAAAGCGGTCCCAAATCGATTTGCCTCGACGTGCTGTCCACGGCCTGTCTTTAGTCTGGAAATCAAAGCGCCCATGGTTGCACTAGCTGCAAACATTGCCCCAAGGACGCTTGGAATTGGCAGATCATGATAAACAGGCTTTCCAAAGGCCTTTTCATAAAGGGCGGCTGCTCCCCCGCTTAACGCATCGTAAAGAGGCAGCTTTTCGCGGTCATCACCTTCTGGAAACGCAGGGATTGTGCAGTCAATCAATCCTGGATTTGCCCCGGTGCGCAGCTCGTCAAAATTGATCCCTAATTCCACGGGATTTCCATCGGTTAGGGCGATATCACAACGCTCAAGCAGGGTATTCAAGGTCGCTTTATGCTGCGCTTTTGACAGGCTTAAAGGGACATCCATCTTTGACCGCCCAAGGATAGCCTCAAGAACTTGGTCATTGGCTGGCTTGTCAGTGTTGATGATGCGAACAACCTTGGCCCCTTGCTCGGCCAAAAGCAGCCCGACGATAGAGGTCGCAAGACTGCTTTCAAACTCAACGACCCTAATGCCTGACAAGATCCCGTTGCCTTGAATTTCGTTGCCTTGAGTACTCATTTTGCCCGCCCTAAAAAACCGGTGACATTTTCGCACAATATAGACCGTAATCATCAATCTTTGGCCAAAGGTGCATTTTTTTAACATTTATCGCCTCAGATCATCGCAGGGAAATGGCGCTCGTGGTATCTTAATGCGACTAAATTTGGAGGTAACTTAGATGGACATCCAGCGTTTTGTTAATCGCCGAAATCGTTTCTTTGATCAGATGGCAGATGGCGTTGCCATTTTTACTTCTTGGCCCGTCCAGCGTCGAAATGCAGACCAGGATCAGGCTTATAGACCAGATTCAGACCTCTATTTTTTGACTGGCTTTGAGGAGCAGGAATCTGCGGCAATTTTGATAAAAGATGGCGAATTTCGCAGGTTCGTTCTGTTTGTTCGCCCAAGAGATCCAGAGCAGGAGCAGTGGGTTGGCTTTAGGGCTGGCGTCGATGGGGCTGTAAAAGATTTTGCGGCCGATCAGGCATACCCAATTGACGAATTTGAATCTAGGCTTCCGGATTTCTTGGATAAAAAAGCCAACCTTTACTATGAGTTTGGGCGTCATCCCGAGATGGATACCAAGATTTTCCAGGTGATCGAGGAGTTGAAGTCTGGCATTCGTGCAGGTCAATTTGGTCCTTGGACAGTTACCGACCCGAGAACGATTCTGTGGCGCATGCGTCAGATTAAAGATGACTATGATGTTAAGGACTTGCAAAAAGCAGCCGATGCAACTGCTGCCGGATTTTTGGCGGCCATGAAAGCCGTGCTACCTGGGATGAGCGAAAGGGAACTGGCAAGCGTTGTTGAATTCGAATTCAAGCGCAATGGTTCTCAACGCGTCGGTTTTGAAACGATCTGTGCCGCTGGTAACAACGGCACGATTTTGCACTATATTTCCAATGACGCAGAGATTGGGCCAAAAGACTTGGTTTTATTGGACGCTGGCGCCGAAGTTGACATGATTTCTGCTGATATTACCAGGACTTTTCCTGCATCTGGCAAGTTCACCCCCATGCAAAAGCGCGTCTACGAGTGGGTGTTGAAGGCTCAACTTGCGGCTATCGAAGCGGTCAAGCCTGGTGCCACCTATGATGAAGTCTCAAGGGCCGCTTTGGAGGTGCTGGTTGATGGCCTGATAGATCTTGGAGCGCTTGAGGGCACCAGGGATGAGATCATCGAAACTGGCGCCTATCGAAAGTATTACATGCATAGAATTGGTCACTGGTTGGGCTCAGATGTCCATGACGTGGGCGTCTATCACGTCAATGGAAAGTCCATAACCTTGGAGCCTGGCATGGTGATTACCATTGAGCCAGGTCTTTATTTCATGGATCAGCCTGACACTCCCGAGCCGTTGAGGGCGATTGGAATTCGAATCGAAGACGACGTGTTAGTGGTGCCTGGTGGTCGGAAGATCCTGACCTCTGTAGTCCCGAAAACGGTTGCCGAGGTTGAAGCGTTTATGGCTGATGCTGGTTCGTGGTGGCGGAATTTGGCCCCAATTTCGGTTGAAAAATAGCGGCAATGACCCTTTTTTAAAGGCGGTTAGTGATAAATGAGCGACGATGTACCCGATGTAGATAAGCCTGAAGTCCAGGACACTGAACCGGTTGTGCCAGAGGCTGGCGCTTCTTTGAACGCTGGCCCCAAGCCTGAGTTTAACGAACTTCCACCAAAGGTCACTGCGACTGGTCGGTTTGGGTTGCCGCTAAGCAATGTGCCTGCCACCGTCACAGCTCCGTTGATGATCTTGGCTGCCCTTGGGATTGGGTTCGCCTTGTATTTTATGCGCCCAGTATTGGTGCCCTTGGTTTTAGCCATCCTCATCTCATATCTTGTCGTTCCCTTGGTTGATTTGCTGCAAAAGCGAGCCAAGCTTCCTAGGGCCATTGGGGTCTTAGTCGCTCTGTTTGTAATTACCCTCCTGTTCATTGGTATTGCTGCCTTGATTTCCGCTTCCGTCAGAACCCTAGCTGTCAAAGGCCCAAAATACCAACAGCGCATCTTGTTGTTGGTGGACTACGGTAGTGACATTGTCAATGAATGGGGCCAAAAAATCGCCTTAATGTTCGAAAGTCCAGGCGCGGACGATGCCAACCAAGTCCTAGAAAATGAGGAGGAGGGGCAAGGTGAGATTGTGGCGCACTTGGAAGAGGAGTTTGAGCTTCAAAACGAGGTCTTCAAGGAATGGATCTCAGAACTTCCATTATCGAATATTTTGTTGTCCATGCTTAACAACGTTGCTTTATGGACTGGTAACGCCTTGCTGATTTTCGTGTTTGTAATCTACCTGGTTGGTGGAAGGGGGGCTACTGATCAAAGAGGTGGCATCTGGTCTGAAATAGATTTGAGGGTGCGTCGCTACATCATGGTCAAGGTGGCGACCTCGGCGCTGACAGGGATTTTAGTCGGGTCTATACTGGCCATTATTGGCCTGGATCTGGCCGTAGTATTTGGTTTTTTGGCCTTTTTACTTAACTTCATTCCAACGGTTGGCTCAATTGTTGCGACGCTTTTGCCGTTGCCAATTGCTATGGTTCAATACGATTCGCTGGGCCCTGTTTTGTTAGTAATTTTGATACCTGGGATCGTTCAATTTACGATTGGTAATCTGATTGAACCAAAGATAATGGGGTCGGCCCTTTCGTTGCACCCAATAACCGTCTTGTTGGCCTTGATTTTCTGGGGGATTTTGTGGGGAGCGGCAGGGATGCTGTTTGCTGCCCCAATTACGGCCGTTATTAAGATTGTCCTCGACCGCATCCCAGGGGGTAAACCTATTTCTGGCTTGTTGGAGGGCAAATTACCAGAGGCCAACTGAAGTTCTAATAAAGTCCAATTTGCAAAGGAGGCGTAATGACTGGGTTTGGCAGCATCTTGAAGTTGGAATCATTACCTCCTTATCCTGCGTTTGAGCCTGGGATTAGGCGTGCCCCTTCCAGAGGATTGAGGCTTGAACCGCAGGACATCGAACTGGCCTTGGCAAACGCCCTGCGCTATATCCCAAAGCGATTTCACCAAGAGATGGGGCGCGAATTTTTGGACGAGCTTCGTACCCACGGGCGAATTTATGGCTATCGTTTTCGACCGCAAGGCAGGATTTTTGGTCGTCCAGTAGACAGTTACCCAGGAAAAACACTTGCTGGCCAGGCCATGCAGGTGATGATTGATAACAACCTGGATTTCGATGTCGCCCTTTATCCTTACGAATTAGTTACTTATGGGGAAACTGGGCAGGTCTGTCAAAACTGGATGCAGTATCACCTGATTAAGCAGTATCTGGCCGAGATGACCGAGCATCAGACGCTGGTCGTTTCGTCAGGTCACCCAGTTGGCCTGTTTCCATCAAGACCTGAGGCGCCAAGGGCCATTGTTACAAATGGCCTTATGGTTGGAATGTTTGACAATCCTGAGGCTTTTCACCGTTTGGCTGCATTAGGGGTTGTAAACTATGGACAGATGACCGCTGGTGGCTGGATGTATATCGGCCCCCAAGGAATTGTTCATGGAACATACATCACCCTTTTGAATGCTGGTCGTTTGTACCTTGGCGTGCCTGCTGATGGCGATTTGGCTGGGCGTTTATTCATCTCGTCAGGTCTGGGTGGGATGTCAGGAGCTCAGCCAAAGGCCGTTGAAATCGCAGGTGGCGTTGGAATCATAGCTGAGGTTGACGACAGCAGGATAGCGACGCGTCATGAGCAGGGCTGGGTTTCTAAGGTTTCTTCGGATCCTGCGCAGTGTGTCGCTTGGGCTTCTAAAGCCTTAGCCGCCAAAAAGCCTCTGTCCATTGCCTTTCACGGCAATATAGTCGATCTGCTGGAATATATTGATGAAAATGATGTGCCAGTGGACCTTTTAAGCGACCAGACAAGCTGTCATGCCGTTTATGAAGGCGGCTATACACCAGCTGGTTTAAGCTTTGCCCAAGGCCGTGAACTGGTGCGAGATAACCCCCATGAATTTAAAAGGTTGGTCGACGATAGTCTGCGTCGGCACTTTAACGTGCTAAAGCGCCTGGTCGCAAAAGGGGCGCATTTCTGGGATTACGGCAACGCCTTTTTAAAGGCCGTTTTTGACGCAGGCGCCCTAGAAGTTGCGCGAAACGGCAGGGATACAAACTCTGGATTTGTTTGGCCATCCTACGTTGAAGACATCATGGGCCCGATGTGTTTTGACAGGGGCTTTGGTCCATTTAGATGGGTCTGCCTGTCGGGCTTGGATGAAGACCTTTGGGCAACTGACCAGGCTGCCATGGAGTGCATCGACCCGAATCGCAGTCCTTTGGATCGAGACAATCACGCATGGATCAGGGATGCCAAGAAAAACGCACTAGTTGTTGGTACCAAGGCGCGGATCCTGTATGCCGATGCAGCCGGGCGCGTAAAAATTGCCTTAAAATTCAATGAGATGATCCGCCAAGGCAAAATCGGCCCTGTCGTTTTAGGGCGAGACCACCACGATGTTTCAGGGACAGACTCGCCATTTCGTGAAACTGCAAACATCGGCGATGGCTCCAATCAAACCTCCGACATGGCCCATCAGTGCTTTGCTGGCAATGTGGCGCGAGGCATGTCTTGGGTTGTCTTGTCCAATGGCGGAGGGGTTGGCGTAGGTAAGGCCATCAATGGTGGCAATGGCATCGTTTTGGATGGAAGCGCCCACATGGACTTTGTCATCCGCTCAGGGCTAGATTGGGATGTCATGGGTGGAGTTGCAAGACGCTCTTGGGCCTGTAACACTAATGCCATTGAAACGGCAGAGGCCTGGAACGTAATCATGGAAGGCAAAGGCCACATTTTGATTCCGGAAGTCGCCGACAAAGCTTTGATAAAGAAGCTAATTAAGGCTTGAGTTGGCTAGTTTTTTAAACGTCAATGTCTATTTTAGATTGACGTAAACCCCACAGTGGGGCACGCTGTTTGGGCCCTTAGATTAGGAGGTAGTATCATGGGCAAGAAGACGTACAATTTCCCGCATAGCTTGGGTAAAGAAGAGGCGTTGAAACGTGCTAAGCCAATGGCGGAAAACCTGGCTCGCAAGTACATGATGAAAACTGTAGAGACAGCTGATGGCTTTCACATGACTGGTAAAGGCGCTGAAGCTACGGTTGTGGTTACAGATAACGCCCTTGAAATCACGATGGAACTTAGCTTGCTGATCGAAAAATTAGCTGGCTCTCAGATAGATTCAGAATTGAATTACAAGGTTCCAAAAGCCTTGGCATAGTTGCTAAAGGGGTGCACCATGGCCGATCTAACGACGAAATATATGGGGCTTGAACTGTCAAATCCGATTGTAGCCGCTAGCTCAGGTCTAACTGGTACCATCGAAGGGGTTTTGCATTGTGCCCAAGCCGGTGTGGGGGCAATCGTCCTTAAGTCGATCTTCGAAGAGCAGATCATCAGTGAGGTCGAGGGGCTTTATCCAGTGGATCACCAAAGCTTGGCGCATCCAGAGGCTTACGATTACATCAAGGCTTATGGTCGAGACCATGCCGTTGACAGGTATCTGACCTTAATCGAGCAATCTAAGGCCAAAACAAAGCTCCCAATTATCGCCAGTATCCACTGCGAAACCGCGGGTGCTTGGACCGAATTTGCCGCAAAGGTAGAGGATGTTGGGGCGGATGCGTTGGAGCTAAACGTTTACCTGCCGCCAACGCAACTGGTCCAGTCAGCTGCCGATTTGGAAAAGGTTTATCACGATGTAGTCCAAGCCGTTAAAAAGACTGTAAAAATTCCTGTTTCATTAAAAGTTGGATGGCACTTCACGGCCTTGGCTGGTTTTTTAAGCACACTAGGTCAAAAGGTTGATGCCTTAGTGATATTTAATCGCTTTCAACGAATGGATATCGACATCGATAAAGTGGCCTTAATCAGCGGCTCGGCCAGTAGTAAGGAAAGTGAACTCCAGGAAATTTTGAGGTGGACCTCGATTCTTTCGGGGCGGATTTCGGCTGACTTGGCGGCAACTACCGGCATCCACAGTGGAGCAGGGGTTATTAAGGCCCTTTTAGCTGGGGCGACAGTGGCTCAAGTCGCGACCGCCTTGTATCGCCATGGTTTTGGACATATGTCTGAAATGCTTAACGAAGTGGTAGATTGGATGGAGGCGCACGGCTACAATTCCGTTGATGAATTCAGGGGAATCTTAAGTCGTGCTAAGACCAACACCCCTGATGCATATGAACGAGTCCAGTTCATGAAGTTGTCAGTCAGTACAGACCCAAAGTAACCATTTGATTTGTTTTGGGTACCAGCCATCTGACGTTTGCAAAGCCAAGTTTCAATCCAGATAGACCGGATGTAATCATTTGTTAATCGTCCAAAAAGACGCGAACTTGGGGAAACTGAAAATAGGTGCAATAATGGCTGGTTTGGGGGGCGCCTTTAACGAAGTGGTGCGCCTTTGATTAGGGGGTTTGTTGATGACTGCTTCACAGTGGTTTTTCTTGTTTGCCACTTTGGCTGGTGGGCTCGGCCTTTTCATTTTTGGGATGCGGATGCTGACCCAAGGGCTTCAGGCACTGGCTGGCGCTCGCTTACGTACCCTTTTGTCACGCTTGACAAAACGCAAACTTTCCGGGGCTGCAGCTGGAACTATCATAGGTGCGCTGGTCATGTCGGGGACCAGCACCGTCATGCTGGTTGGGTTTATCAACGCTGGCTTGCTAAGCCTGGAAGCGGCCATTCCAGTAATGATTGGTAACAATCTTGGGACCACCTTAACCCTGCAGCTGTTTGCCTTTAATATTGGTAAGTACTGCTATTTGGCCATCGCGATTGGCTTCTTTACCAACCTGATATCTCGAAATAGTACCGTTCGTGAACTTGGTCTGATGATTATCGGAATCGGCCTTTTGTTTTTGGGCATGAACACGATGTCATTGGCTGTCGAGCCATTGAAGGCAGGCGGATACTTTGAAAACCTGTTGAGATTCACCGACGGCAGCACTGTAATTGGCATGCTGTTGGGGGTCTTGCTTGGGGCTTTAGTTACAGCAACCCTGCAGTCCAGTGGGGCTACAATCGGTATGATGTTCGCGTTGGCCCACGCTGGCGCTTTTACCTCGTTTAATCAAGTGTTTCCCCTAGTTTTAGGTACTCACATCGGCACAACCGTAGTTGGGCTTTTAGCCAGCCTAGGTACTAACATTGAGGCTAGGCGGCTGGCTGTGTCTCACCTGTCGTTTAACATCATAGGCACCATCATAGCTATTGTTATGTTTCCACTTTACGCCAAGGTCATACCCTTGATGGGCGATGCGATGGTTCGTCAGATTGCCAACTCCCACACGGTTGTTCAGCTTTTTACAGGCATTGTGGTTTTGCCGTTTAGCACGGCGTTTGCAGCCTTTGTTAGAAAGATAACCCCAAGTAGTTCTGAGCCTGTCACCTTGGGACACCTGGAAGAGGATTACCTTGAAACTCCTGAAACGGCCATTGTTGCTGTGCTTCAAGAAACCAGGCGTATGGCAAATTTGGCCCGAAAAATGGTCCGTCAGGCGATGGGCTTCATGGTTATGAGGTCTGCTGACAAGATGGCTGCCGTTCTTCAAGGAGAGGATTCTGTCGACCTTTTGCATTCCACAATCACTGATTACCTGTTTCAGCTGAGCCAACGGCCAATTTCCAGGCGCCAGGCCGTGATTTTGCAGCATCTGCAAAGGACAGTTTCCGAGATCGAGCGGATCGGCGACCATGCCGAGAAGCTAATTGAGATAGTCCGAGAGAAAAACGAACGTAAAGTTTGGTTTGATGATGAATCGCTGCGTCTTTTGGTGGATTTATATCAAAAGGCGGACGGTATCTTAAGTTTGATGGTGGAGTCTCTTAACCCCAGAAATGAATCGTTTGAAGCGTGTGGTCAGGCCATTATCGAGGCTCGGGAGGAGTACGAGAAGCTTTCCAGCAAAATCAGAGCTAGGTACATAGATCGTGTGCTTTCCCGCGAAGATGATGCCACCCACGGGATTATTCATGAAAACATCACCACTGTTTTGGACAAGATTGTTAGCCACTCAAGGAACATTGCGACCGAAGAACAGTCTCCTCATTTTAAAGTAAAGGTCACCAAGCTAGGTCAAAAGACAGGTGGTGGAGACTACGTCTACCAAGGCAAGGGAGCGGCTGGCATAGATCTTTCCATCTTCCAGACACAAGAGCTAGACAGGCTTGACGACGGAGACATGCTCAAGGATTCTCAGGATTGACAGGGGCAGGTCCGGGGCTTAATTGCAGGCGCCTGGGGTGTGGGGCAGGTTTCCAAAGCACTTTTCTGGGAAGCAGGCTGTTGGATAGCTGATGTTGTCTTCTGCACAGACTTGGCCAGGTGGATCCCAGGCATTTGGAGTTGCCAACGTGCCACAGATGGTGGAACAGTTGGAACATAGCCCCTTAAAGGATTCCGTTGCACCAAAGAACTCCATGAAGCAGGTGTTTTGATAAGTCTTACCATCGGTGCCACAGACAGGATCCAGGGTGCGAGGACAGTGTTCTGCAATGCCTTCGCAAACTCCGGTGTGAAGCACGCCGCCAGCCCTACAGTTCGCTTCGCATGAGTTCAGATAGTCTCTTCCATCGATGCCGCAAACAGGACTGCTGGTGGTAGGACAAAGCTCTTCACCATAAGCGATTGGATAACAATCATTTCGATAAAGATTTCCAGACACCGTGCAAACTTCGTTTTCTGGCTGGGCGTCACATCTGGGCAGGCAGTAACCGGGATGCTTCACAACTGTTCGTCTGCCATCTGTTCCACACCTAGTGGCCGCACATTCATTGGCGTAAGTAATGTTATCAAGACCGCAGACCGGTGCACAGACGTCGTCACAAACGTTACAGGTATCGGAGATACAGGCTCCGTGGCAGTAAAAACCAACTTCTCCATCTTCAAAGCATTGGTCGGCGGCCCTTTGTTCACAGTCATTCCAATAGGTTACGTGATTGTCTCCGCAGACGGGGTCGTAGGTTCGATTCTTACAAAGTTGGGGGCACTGGCGGATTTGACGGCACGGTCCAAAAAGGGTCAGGTTTTTAGCAATGTAGTCATCGTCGCAGCCAGTGGCAGTCTTTAGTGCACACATGCTTTCGTAAGTTGCCTGAACACCGTTTACAACTCCACAGACTTCGCCACATTCACCGTAAATGTTCTCACATTCCAGATGGTTTCTGCAGTCTTGACACTCAGCACATTTGCCACGACGAAGGATAAAGTCAGAAGTTTGCACACACTGAAGGGTGCCGCTGCAGGTTGGGCAGGTGGCATCTGGTGCACAGATTGCACACTTTGCACAGACATCACCTGGATAGTCGACCCTGTCGGTTCCACAGACCCACCACTGTTGGTCTGGCGTACAGGGGCACTTGATCGTTGATGGGTCACCGTCATCAGTTTCAGGGGTAACATCAGTGTCGTCCCCGATTTCCCCATCATCATCAGCTACCTCGGTATCCCCTGGGTCGCCAGGATCACCAGGATCACCAGGATCACCAGGGTCTCCTGGATCACCAAGATCCCCAGTGTCCTTGTCACCATCATCTTGGCTTGTGTCAGGCCTGACCACGTCGGCGTCTTCATCATCCACTTCGACGGTGTCCAAGTCGTCCGTTGGCTTGACATCAGTCGTGTCCTGCACGCCGTCTCTAGGGTCGATGGTGTCCTCTTCATTGTTCCAGCCAAAGTCTTTGGGGGTAGTACCTCCACCACCACAAGCAACCATAGCCAGCAGGGCAAAACCCACAGCGAAGGAAGTTAATCTGCGGCTCATATAAGCCTCCTTAAAGCTACCAACGTTAGACTGCCACCCCTGATAGAGACGAGCGGCCTCAAGTACAACTAGCCACCAGCCTAGGGCCAACAGTCCCATAGTTTACGTCATTTGGGATGAAACAGGTAACATATTAAACGTATAAATGATATCTAAGTTTGAGTTTCTGAATCTAAGCCGCAGAAGTTGAAGCTTTTTCCAGTAAATTTAGGGGTTATGGCAGAAAAACACGTATGGATGATTCAATTACCCAGTTTTTAGCATGGGTGACATCGTGGGCGTAACCCACATCGACCCCTACCCATTTTGAAACATATCCAAGTCCTGCGCTCACACGCTTTTGATCAGTTTTCAAGTCCCCAACTCTGTCCCACACAAATCCAGCCCTTAAGGCTATTGCCCGCGCTAATGTCAACTCAAGACCAACCATTGGACTGACAGTTGGTTTTTCCTTGGATTGAAGGTCGAGGTCAATGTCTACGCCAAAGTGGACAATCGAATAAACCAGGCCGGCACCAAAACCAACCGCCCTGGGTGCATATGCCTGTCCCCTTTCAGTGGATACCCTGGTTTTTGCAACGGGCATGGCAATCAGGTTGGTTCCAGTAGCAGCTAAGTAAAAAATGTCGTTTATTCCCAAAAGCAGGCCGACATCCAACGTAGGCGCCCACTTGTTCAGGCTTAACCTGCTGTTTCTACTGTTGTCGACCCTAACATTCATGTATCGAAACCCGGCACCATAGGCAAAAAACACGTTTTTACCTTTGATAAACGATGAAAGCGCGAGTCTTATGTCGTGGGTCTGGGTCAAGCTGTCATCCTGCCTTCCCCTTGAGTAAGAGTACGCCATGGCGCCAGCAAGCTTAGGGTTGGTTTGGGAATCCACCAATGAAAGATGAAAGTTGTGACGTGAAGCCCAATTGCGATATCCATAGCCAGTATCAATCGCATATTGAACTGCTTGAGACATTGCCGCCGGGTTGAAGTACAGGCCAGCGGTACCAAATCCAAGGGCCCTGACGGCATCCGACATTCCCAAAGCACGAGCGGGAGCCCCATCTTGCCTGGCAAAAGCGTCGAAGCTCATGAAAACTGTTATCACAAGTGCGATTAGTGCGACACCATTGCGCATTAATATTCCACGTCATAAGGCGCGAAAACCTTATTGCGATGGGGCATTTATGTCAAGTTTATTGACGGATAGTGACTTGACTTTTAGGCTGTTTTCAGCGATAGAACTTGGGGTTTTATTTTGGGTTTCAGCCTTGCTAAAACCAACTTCAACATTGGTAGGGTTACATATAGAGCAGGGCTATCTTGCGACTGCTAGGGGACTTCTTGATCGGTTGATTGAATTGAATCCCGATGATCCCAGAATCGCTGGCTTGGAGCAGCGTTGGGCGCATGGAGCTGCAGCAGCCCGCAGGCGGGCTTCTATAGAGCTATTGAGACAGCTTTTAGCTAGGATCCGTAAAGTGCGCACGGCGCAACGCGAGGTGTAATTTGGCAAAGATTAATCGTCCCAAAACTATCGCTGCAGCACATAAGTATCTGGCCAAGGGCAATTTGAAAAGGGCCGTCAAAGAGTACGAAAAGGTTCTTAAAGACGACCCATCTGACATACGCACAAAGCTGAAGGTAGCTGACCTGCTTTTCAAACTTGGTGACCATGAAAAGGCTGTTAGGACCTTTCATGAAGTTGCGGACTTTTATGCTAGCCAAGGGTTTTTGCTGAAGGCGGTTGCTGTTTACAAACAGGTTCAAAGGGTTAAGCCGGACAATGTCGAGGTGCATCTGTCTTTGGCTGCCCTTTATGAGCAGATTGGGTTGGTTGGAGACGCGATTATCCAGTACCGCGATGCCATAGGTTTGTTGGAAAAAAGTGGCGAGTCTTTGCGTCGGCTTAAAGTGGCACAAAAAATGTTGGGGTTGGACCCGGACAATGCCAAGCTGCGGATTGGACTGGCCGAGGATTTCGTCAGGGAGGGGATGCTTGACGAGGCCGTGGCGGAGTTTCGCTCTGCTTATGATGCCTTACGGCGTCAGGAGCTTGACGAAGAAAGCGTGGTTGTTGCTGAAAGACTGTTGTACTTTCACCCAGATGATTGGGATGTCGCTAAGGACTTAGCCGCTGAATTTATTGCTAATAAGGACGGCTTGAGGGCTTTAAGCAGGCTTCAGGCGTGTTACAAGGTCAGGCCAAATGACCCTGAGGTGCTTGACTTGCTGGCACAGGTCTTTGAATTCTTGGGACAGCCGCAAAAGGCGGCCACCATTTTAAAATTATTGGCGCGTCAATATGACCGTACTGGTCTGATTAGGGAAAGAGACGAAATTTTCCAAAAGGTTTTGGTATTGTCTCCTGGGGACAAGGTGGCTGCCGATGCGTTGCAATTTGGTTCTGCGGTACCAGTGCAATCTGGGGCTGAAATTGTTTTTGAGCACTCTGATTCCAATCTCCACGAAGAATTCTTGGTTGCTGATGAAGATATTGGTATTGAGGAGCCTTTAGAGCCACCGAAACCAGTGGCGCCACCAGAGCCACCGGCGCCTCTGAAACTAGTGGTGCCTCCGAAGCCTCCAGAGCCTCCGAAACCACCGGAGCCTCCAACACCTGCATTACCAGAGGTTGAAGAACTTGATGTGTCAGATGTCAGTGCAGATGATGGCGACGATTTTTCCAGTAATTTCGAGGAAAGGACTCTAATCCAACCGATGGTTCCCTTTAGTACTCAGGAAAGGCCAACGTTCAACATCTCCGACATAAATATTCCCCCCGTTTCCGATACAAAGGCCGAAGAAGAAAAGCTGTACGCCGATGTGCCAAAAGAGTTGCTGGACGACGTCCAAAATCTGGAGTTTTTGATTGACGTTGGAATGACAGAAGACGCCTTGGATTTGATTGCTGAACTTCGGGCCAAAGCCGGGAACCTGGCAGCTTTGGATGAGCTTGAGAAGCGGATCCAGCAATGAGGGTAAGAAGAATTAATGCGGATAGTTGCGGGAGCCCTTGGTGGGCGACGCCTAGTGGCTCCAAAGGGTAGGGGTGTCCGTCCGACCCTTGAAAAGGTGCGGGAGGCTGTTTTTTCGATCCTTGGGGCCAGAGTTGTTGAAGCCAGAGTTTTGGATTTGTTTGCTGGCTCTGGAGCCATGGGCATTGAGGCGTTGTCCAGGGGTGCTTTGTCGGCGGTCTGGTGCGATGTCGACGAACGCTCAATTGCCGCAATTCAGGAAAATGTCGAAAAATTGGGGCTGACCAAGCAGGGCAATATCTTGCATATGACTGCCCAATCAGCCATCAGGTACATGTCCAGAAAGGGCCGGCAGTTCGATATTATTTTTATGGATCCCCCCTATGAGCAAGGGCTTTATGAAATCACGCTGATGGAGCTGGCGGGGTCATCTTTGATTAAAAGTAACTCCATTGTGTGTGTTGAACATCCCAAAAGGGCTGAACTTCCCACGGTTTTTGGCTCTCTTATCCAAGACAGACGGCGTCAATATGGTGATTCCGCTGTAACTTTTTATCAGCGCAGCCAATAGAGGTTTCTTACTATGAGCAAACTAGCAATTTATCCAGGTTCTTTTGACCCAGTGACAAATGGGCACGTCAATCTTATCAGGCGGGCAGTTTCGATTTTTGACCAACTGGTGGTCGCGGTGGCCATAAACTCCAAGAAGCAGGGCTGTTTTTCAATGGAAGAGCGGATTGAGCTGCTTAAGGCGGTGACGTCTGATATCCCTGGGGTTCGGGTTGAGTTGTTTCAAGGCCTTTTGGTTGATTATGCCGCGCAGATTGGTGCCAACGTTGTTGTGCGTGGTTTAAGGGCGATGTCAGATTTTGAGTTTGAATTCCAAATGGCTCATATGAACCGCAAGTTAGCTCCTGGCGTGGAGACTGTGTTCTTGGTAACTGGTGCCGACGAGTTTTATATTAGTTCCTCAGTTGTTCGAGAGGTTGCAAGCTTTGGTGGCGACGTGACCGGGCTGGTACCTGACATAGTTAAAGAACGATTGCGCACAAAGTTTGAACCTAAAGTCAGCGGCTAACACCCAAGGTCAGCAGCCAGCTTCAAAGTTTATCAGGTTAAATCTTTCCAGATAAACGCACCATAACTCCAAAGATATTGGTGCCTTCTGATTTAAATCGCCTGCCAGGTTCATCAATATCACTGTTGTAAACAGGATTGAATTCGTTTGCGCCATTGGCGTTTACATACTCAATTCTGCCATCCCTGGGGTTGCTTAAATCTTTGCCTATGACCGCAGTTGTAAGGTAGTGCGGAAGCTCTCGTTGATACATGAAAAGTAGTGACACTTCAAAGTATTGGATAGATTGGAGGTGAATACCTGCCCAAGCACCAATGGTGCCATATGCAGACACGTCAGTGATTCCGTTGAGGGATCTTGGTCCACCTTGAGCCCCTGCTAAAGTGCGATCATAGGCGGCCATGTTTTTAAGTGAGTTGGAGCTCAGGCACGCTGGATTAGATGCACACGAACTAGAACCAAGGGCTTCAAACAGGTCGGTAGCTTCACGCCCACGGAAGGTGTACGACATCGCAAGTCCAGTGTCTATCGACAAATACTGGCCTGGCTTGTTGTCTTTTCGCGGCCATCTCCATGGAAACCATTCCGCTCCCATCTTCATCCCTAGCTTTTGCCCAGGTCCGGTCAAAATCTGAGCCTCAGCACCATAATCCGTAAAAAGGGTGCGTTCTGGGCTTGGGAACCGCAAGTCGCCGAAAATACTGAAATATGGTTCAATAAATCTCCAAAGCTTACTAGCTGCTACTTCAATGTGGAGCTGGTGCAAACCCATGCCTACTGCTGTGTTGGATGCCTCACGCACCTTTCCACTAGGCGCAGTATAGGTCACATCAAACACCAAGTTGGGGTGTTTGGGCTGGCGCCACTGGACCAAGGGGGCCCATCTGATTCCAATGGCCATATCACCAAAGCCAGACCTAATTTGGCCATTGTTTGGTACTTCAAACAAAGAGCGGCCAAGCCCAGGATCAACCTGGGAATTCCTGCGGTCTACCCCAGTGGCAAAGCCAAGATTCAGTTGATCTTGAATGACGATAGGCAGCCGGATGTTAAGCTCTAAATCGTGGTAAAGCCCAAACCTCAGGTCGATGTTCATGTTGTGTGACACCCGCTGCGATTTAAGCTCAGGCCTAGTAACAATCATCGGTTGAGATGGGCAGCCTACAATCGTTGGATCACATTGAAATTCACGGCTTATCAACGATTTGCGCAGCTGCCAGTCATAGCTGATGGACAGCACTCCATCAAAAGGATCTTCCTTATCGGCCGCTGACATCACCGTTGTAAGCTCAGCACTGCTGGCGGGTACCGCTACCAATAATAGTATTGGGATGAAAAGTCTGAATTTTGTGCTCATTCTCACCCTCATAATCGCGTTAATTATCAATCATTAAGTCCTAAAGTGTCAAAAGTGTCTCGCCCCAGCCCCAGCAGCTGTGGCTTTCACCATTACAAGTGATTGTCCCTCAACAATGCCAGATCATCAAATTCCCGGTTCGCAGTGGCCTGATTGCCAGCTATCTTAGTGACTGAAAAAAGCCCCACTTGGAAATAGTCGTCACATTACCGTAGAAGCGTAATAAATAGCGACAGTTGTTAAGGCGATAGCAAAACCTATTTCGATACGCTCCATAAATGGGCCGCCTCTTGGCAAGCGATCCAGCATACTTGTAAAGAGACTTAACGCAAAGAATAGAGAACCTAATCCAAGTGAGAATGCCACCATAAATATCGCACCTAACGCGACATTTCCAGCTGTGCTAATCATCGCCAGAATCCCAACTACAACTGGGCCTGCACATGGGGCTGCAATTATTCCAATGCCTCCTCCAAAAAGGGCAAGCCCCAAAAGTCCATCACCACGGCGCCCAAGTTTCGAGGTTAAACCGGATGGCAGGGACAAATTAAAAAACTTCAGGTACGACATAGCTAACAGTAGGAAAATAATGACTAAAGTCCAGGTAACGATAGGGTGTTGTAGCCAACTGCCAAAACCCTTGCCAAGTAAGGCTGAAACTATGCCCAAAGTGGTGTATGTGACAACCATGCCACCTAAAAATGCACTTGCCCTTGCTAGACGCTTTGAAAATGAAAGCTGTCCAGAGCGGTCTCCACGATGAATCCCTGCAAGCGCTGGTAAAGCAATTGGAAACATGGGGAAAACACATGGGGTTAAACTGACTCCAAGACCCGCTAAGAAGACCAGAAGTAGAGCAATGAAGATGCCTTTTTCACTTAACCAGGTACCAACTGGATCATATGCCTGTTCCATGTAAGTGGCGGATTCTTTTATTCGATCCAAAAACTTTGATGGTGGTTCATAGTCCGAAAGGGTGGCTCCTGGGTTTAATCGTCCATCAGGCATGAAAAACAGGATTTTTGGCAGCTCATTAATCTGAATCCCAAGTTTGGCCAGCCGCTCTTGGGCCGGGTCAAAGTCGGTCATATCAATGTGAATAGTCACATGATTTTCCAAAGCCTTTACAACCTCGGCATCTTTAAGCGTTTTCTCCTCAAGTTGCCTGCACGAGGCGCACCAACTGGCGCCAGCGTCTAAGATTGCAGGCTTTTGATTATCGCGGGCGAATTGCAGGGCCTCCTCGACATCGGTTCGCCACTCTAACGGGGATTTTGCCTTGTTAGGCGTCTGCACAATCCCAAGCAGCATCGCGATTCCCATTGCGGCCAACACCACAAGGTATGCTCTGATAGCCCTTTTTAACGGGGACAATTCAAAAAGATTTGGGCGAAAAACCCCTAAAATCACGGCTATCAGGAAAAAAACGGCGCCTGCAATTCTTAGGGCGGTCTGAAGTTCTATCATCAATTTCTCCCTCGCTCTCGGACGTCAATTCTGTCACATTTAGGCGACAGACGGCTAACAAATAGGGTCGATTGCAGTATTATCAACCTGATTGTTGGAGGTGCCAGGTGAAGACAAGCTGGTTCGGTCGAGTTAACTTGCTGATATGTTGGACTATTATTGGTTGGAGTGCATGTTCCACTCCTGCAGATGCTCCCAGGGATTTAAGTGTTAAACACTTGGAAGAGGCTGTTGAGATCCTGGCCAATCACGCTGGTAATGTTGATAATGCGGTAGCAGCACTTGATGAGTATCTGACCAAAAATCAGCAGTCAATCATTGAGGCCAAGGCGTTGGGCGTGGTTGCGATGGAGCAAATGTCTGCAAGCCAAAGAAGTGAGTTCATGAAAAAGTCCCAAGAGCAGACTGCGGCGCTGCGAGAGCGAATGAACACGCTTTTACAGTCTTATCCAAAAAAGGCTGAACTTATGCAGAGGTTGAAGGCCCTGTGGTAGTTGGCTGTAAGCTTGTTGCGGCAGCCCACCATCGCAAGGCGTTTGCGATGCGGTCGGCCATATTGATAACCCCAAAATATCCAAGTGTTGGAGAAGGGGTCAGGTAGTGGGTTCCGTACGATGGATACCCAAATTCCATGAATGGAATCTTTCGGTCAATGCACGCCTCTGCTCCACGACTGTTGGTGATGCAGAGGTCAACTTGTCCAGCATTTTCCAAGACTTCTACGCCAGGTAGTTCGTTGAAGGGGGGATTAGCACTAGACACCCCGGCCGCAGGAATTGCACCGATGTCTTTTGCAAAGCCTGCAAATTCAGCTAGGGTGCCAGGTTCTGCCACCAAGGCGAGCTTGGTGCCTGCAGGTATCACGTTTTTCACGGTGTCATGGACTAGGGCATTGCCAGCAGCGATGGCTTTTTTTGCCAATTCTGATCTTCCTGTTGCCTGGGCAATTAGATTCAAAAAATCGGCAGTTGCAGCAGTTCCAAAGGGTTGTGGAACATGAACCAGCTTTGCATCCAAGCGGCGCGATAGGATTTTGCCAGCTTTAACTCCAGCAGGTAGGGCAATTATTGTTTCTGCCATGGCTATCTTGGCCAGATTTTCAACTCCTGAACCTGATGGCCAGATGGACACGACTGAAAGATCCAGGGATTCTTCGCAAAGCCTTGTTAATTCAGCAAGATCTGCCATAACATCACCTTCAAGGCGATGCACCAACGGACCAACTATCGCGACTGAGTCTTTCTTTGTCTGGCCGCTTTCAAAGGGCAATCCCCTAGCTAGGGAATTTAAAACCTCGCTGTAGCCGTCAAGCCAGTCAGTTTGAAGTGACTTTGCAGGCACTTCCATGATGGGAACTCCCACAATTTCAGACACTTCCCCAGCAAGGCGGTCATATTGGCTGCCTGTAATTGAAGCCATTGGGAGGGCAGACACCAGGACTGCCTTGACCCCATCACGCTGTGCTACACGTGCCATTAGGTCTCTCAAGTGAGGCTCCCGATCCATGACCACGTTCACGGTGTCCGCAAGTGTGTGCGCAATTCGATGATTTCCTGCAGGGTCAAGCAAATTCGAGTGTAAATCGTGTGTGCCGTGCACATATTCGCCTTTAAAAAACAGGCAATCCGGACCATCAACAACTAAAACCGCGTCTTTTACAGCATTGGTTGCAAGGTAAACTCCGACCATATAAGGGTTTTTCAATCTAGTTTGCCACGAGAGAGTTTTCATTGGCCCCTCCCATTGGCCAAGCCCAGGTACGAGCTGTAACGATTGTAAAACGGCATGTTTGTCAGGCGTTGCAGTCTTTCAATGCTCCATATTGCACCTGAAAAACCCATTCTAAAATCGCCTGCCGAAAATTGGGCCAAACCTCTGCTAGTCAATCGATTGTCGTAAAAGAATTCAGAAAAAACAGCACGCACCTCGGCAAGCTCATGGTCCAGCTCTTTTTCGTTGGTAAAAGACGCAATGGTAGTTTTGGTGCCTTCAAGCTTGGCACCCAAGCGTTGTGCAGAGTCAATAGCTGCAGGGGCGTCCTGGCCCCAAATGCATATTTTTACAGGAAAACCGAGACTTAAGACCATTTTAAGAACTGGTAGACCAGTTGCCGAATCAGATGCCAAGAGCCTGTTTTCTTGTCCAGGCTCAATCACAAAGCCAAGGACATGGTTTTGGTGGGATTTAACGAGGATTTCGTTCGCAAGTTTTTGGGCTTTCTCATTGATCTCCGCCTTTCTGCCAAGCGCTTCACCTATCGCAGTGAGCCACTGTACGGTCGCCTCAATACCCCAAGGCGGTTCAAGAAAAATCCTTTGGGTGTCCAAATCACGAAACACCTTGTTCATTATTGGGATTCGGTGTTTACCTGGATTGCATACAAGTAACCCGGCTTTTACTGCATTGGCCATCCTTTGTTCGGAAGTATCTGGAAGTATTGAGCCTGTGACCTCAATTCCAACAGATGTCAACAGATCCACCAAGTTACCTGGCCCACTTACCTCGTTAAACCCAACCAAGGCGATTGCATCTGGATGGCTAGCTACCAGACCAGCATCCTTGGCACGCTGTAAGGCCGCGTCGAGAAATCTAATGGTTATATCTATTGGTTGTACGGTCCTAGCCGACATATGGTACAGGCCTTGAGCGCACTCTGCCTTGCATTCGGCCAGCACCATTTCAACATCGTCACCGATAATTACAGGGACGCAAGTGCTATTTACAAACACTGGGCCTAAATCCCCAGACTTGGCAACCTCCAGGCGTACCATCTCTTCCAGCTTGTCTTGACCGCCTTCAATTACGTCCAGATCCTGCAAATCTGTAAAGGATTCCGAGGCATCCGTGTCGCCTCCTAGTGGGTCTGGATAGTTAAAAAAGCGAGGCAGGTTAAAGCGGGCGCGAGGGGTGATAAATCGGCACTCAAGATCGCCGTGAGTGATCGTTGTATTTGGTCCATCAAATCTAAAAGTTTCAAAGAGTTTTCGCTCCATAGCGTGGTCGCACAGGAACTGGTGCCAGCCATCGACGCTGCCCCAAGTATTAATCGGGGTTATTTCCTGGACTGCTCGATCTTGATGTCCAAGAAGCGCAAATGGGGCCATCACGTCAGCCAAATATTTACCTGAAAGAGCCTTGGTAAGTCTGCGAATCAGAAATGTAAACGGTCTGTCCAGGTTGCCACCTTCCAATGAGATGCTGATCCTGTTTTCATCAGTTTCACGTGTACTTCGGCGCAAACGAAACCAGCCTTCACCTACACCAGCCCATGTAACGTGCAGGCGCACAGACTCCCCAACTCGTTCTGCTTCATCAAGCTCCAGGCCGACACTACGCAGGTCAGAAAGTCCGCACATGGTCGCCAATATTGACAGTGCCCTAGAATCGGCTCGCTGATAGTGTTTAGTCTTTTCAGATTGCATCACACTGGTTCCACAAAGCGCTTACGCAGGGAAATCATCCTCTAATAAGCCTGAAATGACCAGCTTTGCTCCGTTTTCCGTGGACTTCAAAGCCAAATCGTCAAGTGGGGACCTTTTCGCGGCTTGCGGACCAACAGTATCCATTGTCTTTTTAATCAGCGTCACAATCTGGTCTACAGTGATGTGACCGTCTAAAAACGCTGAAACAGCAACTTCGTCTGCAGCTACAAAGGCCATAGGTGCGGTTCCACCCAGTTCCAAAACTTGGTGTCCAAGCTCAACAACCGAGCGTTGGGCAGGATTAAGCGGGATCAGAGATTCAATTATTGCAAATGCATCGGCGCCTGTGTGGACGCTGTCATCCGCGATCTCAAGCCCCAACGCCCAACTTACTGGGATCCTCATGTCTGGTGGGTTCACAAGCGCAAGGGCCTCGCCCTGCTTTGTGATAGCTGCAGCGTGCACTTTAGCCGTTGGATCCAAAAGTACGTCGATATTTTGCCAGTGCATGTCAAACAGTATGGACGCCGCAATTACTTCCATCGCCTTGTTAATCATGGTTGCGGAATCGACCGTTATTTTGGGGCCCATGCGCCACACTGGGTGGGTGAGCACCTTCGTTACAGGAATATACCTTTGGTTTTCTTGACTTACATCGCGTAGAGAGCCTCCTGAACCGGTCAGGATCAGTCGGTCTATCTGGTCTGAACCTCCAGCCATATCAATCAGAATGGCGGCAGCTGTATGCTCGGAGTCTAATGGCCGAATCTTTTGGTTGGCCAATTTAGCCTGATGCATCAATAGCTGGCCTCCGCCAACCATGGCCTCCTTACAGCCCATGATTAAAGGACGCCCAAGCTCAAGAGTCTTAAGGGCTGGCGCTAGTCCAGCCATTCCTGAAATGGCAATCAACGTCCCATCAGAGTCTTCATGAGCACATGCGGCCAAAAGTCCTGAAGGTCCGGTGTTGAATTTGGCATTTACCTTGCGAATGGCGGCCAAAAGCTCTGGATTTGGCTGCGTAAAACTGACGACTAAATCGGGGCGGCCGCTTAAAACAAGCTCTAACAGCAAGTCCTGTCGCATACCACCACTTATGGCTGGAATTCTAAGTCCGTTTGTTTGAGCGACCCTAAACGCGATTTGTCCAAGCGAGCCCGTAGCTCCCAGAATTGCAGGGTTATGTATGGGGAAAGGATGTTTCAGCTAAAGCCCTCGCTTAACCGGCTATAACCTTGGTCCACAGGAAATAGCCACCTGTGGCCAGCGCTGCAGCGGCCAGCACTCCGGCGACGATCCATACGGCAAGATGGCGCTCTTTCGGTGGTGGCGGGCCAACGGTAACCATTGGAACTGTCTCCCGGCCTTCAAGCAGGTCTACTATCGCCATGCTTTGAGTTGCCGGGCGCCTTCCGTCAGAAATAGCGGCTCGTCCCATCAGGTCGTCTTGGGAAATACGTCCAGAACCTAGCCTGCTCATGGTGTCAAGTAAAATCGGAGTCGCACCTTCAACAGGCAAAGGCTGTCCTGCATAACGAATCACTGAAAGACTGAGTATTTCTTCCTGAATCAAGGCTTGAATTCGTTCATGATTGATACCTTCTTCCAGCACTTCGTGGTGTTCAAACACCGACCGCAGGAATTCGGCCAGCTCGAAATTTGAGGCCTTCAATCCTTTGGAAAACAGATAATCAGTCAGCGCATCAGACATTTCCCGGGCACTAATCCAACGCTTTCTGGGGTCGCGGTTTAATGCCTTTAGCACCATACGGTCCAGCTCTTCTGGAACATCTGGGTTCAAAAGGGCCAGACTTGGGATTTCCATTTCCTGGACAAGCTGCACTGTTTCTTGTTCGTCTACACCCAAAAACAGGCGCCTGTTTGCAAGCAATTCCCACAAAAGGATGCCGGCAGCAAAAATGTCGGCTCGATGGTCGATAGCACGTCCATCCAGGGCCTCAGGCGACAGGTAGCTGAACTTGCCCTTTACAACGCCAGGGTCTGTTATCTCAGCTTGGGAGGTAGCCTTGGCAAGCCCAAAATCCGCCACTTTTACTTCGCCTTGATGTGAAATCAGGATGTTTGGCGGCGATACGTCTCGGTGAACGATGCCCAGAAGGTTGCCCATATTGTCACGGCGTTCATGGGCGTGAGCCAGCCCTTTTAGCATCTCACTTGCGACATACAGGGCGACAGGTACCGGAAAACGCAGCCCAACTTCACTAAGTCGTTGGAATATTTGTCGAAGGTTGTGTCCCTCAACCAGCTCCATAACAATGAAGTAGGCGCCTTGGGCACGTCCAACATCAAAAACCTGGACGATGTTGGCGTGGTTTAAGTGCATTGACAGTCGCGCCTCGTCCAAAAACATATTTACGAACTTAGGCTGACTGGAAAGGCTTGGAAGGATTCGCTTTATTGCTACAGGCTTTTCAAACCCATCAAGCGTTACGGCGAAGGCTTTATAGATCTCCGCCATCCCTCCGGCATTAATTTTTTCTTGGATTTTATATCGTTGTCGTTCCGCCATCGCCCGCGTATGATACCTGTGAAAATCACAACGCGGTATATTTAAGTTGTAGCGCAAAAAATTTCAAGGGGTTTGTTAGTTTTTTTGGGACAGAGGCGGAAAAGGTGGCGGGGACGAGGGCGGGTACGGGGTGGAAAAGGTGACGGGGGCAGGGGCAGGGGCAGGGACAGGGGCAGGGACAGGGACAGGGACGGCTCCTCATGTCTTCTTGACAGCGTTACCAATGCTGTTAGACTTTCTTGACTGGAGTGAGAAATCATCATGAAGCCTTTCAAAATCAAGATGTTGGCGGTCCTGGCGCTTGTGGGCGTGGTATGGGGTTGCGGGAATGGCGCTGAGCCTTTGGACGATGCCTTTGATGCGGTCGACCTGGGTGAGGTAGAGGACGTGGTCGACGTGCCTGACTCGTCGCCTGACGTGCCGCCCGATGTGCCTGACGTGCCGCCTGACGCCACGCCGGATGTGCCGTTGGAGGTGCCGGCTTGCGAAGAGTGGGCGGGTGCGCCGGGTTCCTTGGCGGCTAAGGCGGCATTCCTGGACGCACGGGTTCGTGAGAAGCTGCTGGACGACGGGTTGATTCGTACGGTGCGCGAGGACGGCGACGGGAACGTTCTTTCGCGTGAACACCTGCCCAGCACCGGGCTGTGGACCGCGATGTACCTAGCGTCGCAGTCGTACCGCTGGGCGGTGACTGGGGCTCCAGAGGCGCTTGAGAACGCACGGGTTGCTGTCGACGGGCTACACCACCTGACTGCGGTGACCGGCGTGCCAGGGCTTTACGGCCGTGCGTACCAGCGACCTGGCTTTACCTATACTTTCGACGCGGCAGGACGGGAGCACTGGGTCGCGTCCACCGCCCCGGGCTACGAGGGCTGGTATTTCAACGACGACGTCAGCAAGGATACGATGGACGGCATAATGTTTGGGTACGCTGCTGCACTGGATTTGCTGGAGGACCCGGAAATTCACGCACAGATCACCTCGGACGTGTTGGCGTTCGTGCGGCATCTAGTCGAGAATGGGCTCCAGATCATCGACCACACGGGCAGCGTAACCGAGCACGGCCGCTTATTTTACAGTGCGCTGGATGACACTCCTGGTTTCAACGCGCTGCTGACCCTGTCTTGGCTGAAGATCGCCGTTGATGCGTACGAGGCGCTGTCGTCCGCCGTGCGGGATGAGTGGGACGGTCCCGACCTGCGGCACTTCTACGATGACTGCCTGCTGCGCTTGGGCGACTATACCGACTGTCCGGAGATCGACTTCGTTGACCTAGGGTCATACCTAGACGCCACGACCGAGATGCTGATCTTGTACGTTGGCGGTTGCAATACCAACTACGACAACATCGACATGGTATTTCACGCGATCCATCCGCTGTTGCGGCGGGACCGACGGCCCGAGGTTCGCCAGCGGCTGCTGGACCTGCTACACGTCGGCATCTGGGAACCTGAAAGTCCCATCGCGCCTCCGCTGCACCAGTCGACCCACAGCCTATACACGTTCCTTTATGGTGAACTGACGTGGCCGAACGTCGCACCGACGTTCGAGGCCGCTTGGCATGACGCCGTCTGCACGCTGCATCGGCTGCCCCAGGATCGCAGTGACCCCGGCGGGCGGCAACTTGACGTCGAGGCTGTCTGCACCAACCGGATGGGGCGTTCTAACGCCGCTAACGTGATCCCTCTGGAGGATCGCGACTACGACAACTACATCTGGCGGCTGGATCCCTACGAAATCACTAGGCCTCGGGCGCCAGTGGCCGGCCAGGTTCACTCACCCGAGGATTTCCTGTTGGCGTACTGGGTGGGACGCCATGCTGGGTTTTTGACCGCGGCGCAGTAGCCCTAAGCTTAAAACCATCCTAAAACAGCCCGAGCCCGCTTCAAACCTGTGCGTCTGGACAAATGACTGACCGACACACTGCCAAAAAAACGATTTGGACTCTCCTTCAAACACAAGGTGGTGACTTTTGGCTTTTCTTGCAATTGACTAGTGCTAGCTATTCGCACTAGGATAGACGCGGTGTATTTTCAGGGAGACTCAGATGGATTTTGTAGCTGCTAAAAAAGATTTCAGCCAGGCTCTTTCCAAGGTGCAAAGCATTCCGGAAAGCAAGAATCTTTCAAGCGTTATGGCCAATTTACTGTTAGAGTCCGTTGATGATTCAACGGTAAAGCTTACCGCTCAGTCCTATGATGTGACCATGGTCGTATCATTTCCTGCCCAGGTGTTGACGCCTGGAAAATTGGCGCTTTCTGCCAGGATGCTGACTGAATCGGTCAAAATGGCGCCTGAAGCGCCTATCTCAGTCAAGGCACAGCCCAATTATTGGGCCGACTTTTCGGCAGGCAGACTTGAATATTCAATTCCAGGCATCCTGCCTGACAACATGCCTCAGGCTCAGACACCGAATCCAAAGTTCGAAGTGACTTTGCCTAGCTCGCTGCTGACCGAGATAGCCGAGCGGGTGGGCTTTGCCATGTCACAGGATGAAGGGCGTCCCAACTTAAACGGTATTTCGTTGCGCGCCTCCAATGAAGATGGGAAGGTCAAGTTCGAGGCAGTAGCCACTGACAGCCACCGTCTGGCCAAACTGGTTCGTATGGTCGAGCTTGAACAAGGCCTTGAGGACCAGGTCAAGTCGATTCTGCATCGCAAGGGAATTTCCGAGTTGAAACGCTTCCTTGACGATTCTGATGAAGAAGTGGTCCTAGGTTTTGAGCGTTCCTCTGTTGTGATCAAGTCCAGCTCTGGTTACCTGTTGGTAAGACAGGTCGAATTGGAATACCCAGATTACAACCGCGTGATTCCAAACCAATTCAAATGGCAATACAAAGTCGAACGCGCCGCCTTTATCGAGGCTGTCCGCCAGGCCCAAGTTGTGATTTCTGCTGACAAGACACCGCTTGTTCGCATAAACCTTTCCAGCGGCAAACTGGTGGTTTCAGCAAGGGATCCAGATCGTGGAAATGCCGTGGTCGAGATAGACGTTGACTACGATGGCGAGCCCTTGGAAGTTTCGTACAACAATCGTTATCTGCTGGATGCCCTAACATCGCTGACTGGGCGCGAGGTGCTGGTTTCCGTACGTGATCAAGACGCAGCCAGTATCCTGTCCAACCCTGAAGACGGTGGCTTGCTCCAGTTGATTATGCCAGTTAGACCATAATTAGCATTACATCCAGGTTGGTACCTTAGTGCTGATCAAGTCCTTAGAACTCCGCAATTTCCGTAATCTGGAAGCGCAGATTTTTAACCCTGGACCCAAAATTAACCTGATTCTAGGGGATAATGGCCAAGGTAAAACCAATCTAGTGGAGGCCATTTCCTTTTTGTCGTGGATGCGATCCTTTCGGACCTCGCGTTCAGTGGAAATGATTACCTCTGGCCAAGATGCTGCTTGGCTTAGCGCCAAGATTGACCCAGGCGGGCGCCAAATGGAAGTTCAGCTGGCTGGTGGCATGCGAAAAGTGCGAATCGATGGCCACCCGATTAAAGCGGCGCGAGATTGCCTGGACATACTTGCAGTTGCATGTCTTTCTCCGGATGACCCTGCCATTTTGGAAGGTGGTCCAAGCGGGCGGCGGCAGCTTTTGGACAGATTCATGGTTATGCGCCGCCCAACGATGGGGATACTGCTGTCGACCTTTGAGCGGCTTTTGAAGGAACGAAATGCCCTGCTTAAAGCTGATGCTGGAGCATATGATCACAAACTGTTAGAGGCTGTTTCCGAGGCCTTAGCTAAGTCGGCCGCAGAGCTTTTGGCTGCCAGATTCGAGGCCCTGGACAGCATCGCCAACAGGCTTCCTGATATCTTGGCCCAGATGGCAGGAAATGATTTGGGCGTTGAAGTTGGTTATCAATCCAAGTGGTTCCCTAAGGACGCCCCTTTGAGCCGCGCTCAAAACCTGCTGCTTCAGGCTTTTCATCAGCGCCGTGATGCTGACTTTGCCTTGGGTTACACCACTGCTGGGCCACAGGCTGACGACATGGAAGTTGGCCTTTTGGGGCTTCCAACCAGAGGGCACGCCAGCCGGGGTCAAAAAAAGGTGCTGATGTTGGCTTGGAAGGTGTCAGAAGCTTTGGAATATCAGTCGCTTACTGGTCAGACGCCAGTTTTGGTCCTAGACGATGCCTTTGCCGACCTTGATGCCTCACGCCAAGCCGGGGTGGTGGCCTGCCTTTGTGATTATGCTGGGCAGTCCTTTATAACAAGTGCGGTTGCTGATAGTGGCGTGTTGGCAAATGCTTCTGTCTTTTTTGCCAAACAGGGTTTGCTAAGTGCAATGGAGGCTTAGATGGGTAGGTTCATCATAGAAGGTGGGTATCCACTTCAGGGGACGGTTCATCCGTCTGGTAATAAAAACGAGACGTTACCAGTTTTGGCGGCCTGCCTTCTTACTGACCAGGAAGTAGTCCTAGACAACGTGCCACGCATCCAAGATGTCGAGGTCATGTGTAGGATACTAGCCGACTTGGGTGCATCTGTTAGTTGGTCAAACGGTGGAACTGTCACCATCAAGGCCGCAAACATTCACAAAACCACCTTGGATAGGGGCGAGTGTAACAAAATCAGAGCCTCGATTCTTTTGGCTGGACCAATGCTTGCAAGGTTTCACGAGGTTGTTTTACCCCCACCTGGTGGAGACGTGATAGGGCGTCGACGGGTTGACACCCATTTTGATGCGATGCAAGCCTTGGGTGCCACCCTTGAAATCAAAGATTCTTACCATCTGAAGGCAGATAAGCTGGTTGGAACTCACATGTTTTTAGATGAACCCAGCGTTACTGGAACCGAAAATGCGGTGATGGCTGCAGTGTTGGCTAAGGGTACCTCGATTATTGAAAACGCCGCTTGCGAGCCTCATGTCCAGGCCCTTTGCAGGATGCTGAACTCCATGGGGGCCAAGATCACTGGCATCGGCACAAACATGCTGCATATCGAGGGGGTAGATGCTCTTGGTGGGACGCGCCACCGCATTGGACCTGACTATCTGGAGATTGGCTCTTTCATCGGTCTAGGCGCTGTAATTGGCGGCCCCAAAGGTATCAATATTGCTGATGCTTCAGCCCATGACTTAAGGAAAATCAAATACGTCTTCGAAAGGCTTGGTGTCCAGATGGAATTTAAAGAAGACGGCAGTTGTTTCGTACCAGGCGAGCAAACGCTGAAAATCAAAAGCGATTTGCATGGCGGAATCCCGCAAATTGACGACGCCCCATGGCCGCAGTTTCCAACTGACTTGATGAGCATAGCCATAACAGTAGCCACCCAAGCGTCCGGAACAGTCTTGTTTTTCGAAAAAATGTTTGAGGGACGGATGTTTTTCGTGGACTACCTGGTGCGCATGGGTGCTCACATAATTTTATGTGACCCCCACCGAGTCGTTGTTGTCGGGAAATCCGACCTCTATGGGGCCAACCTTGAAAGCCCCGATGTAAGGGCTGGTATGGCATTGGTAATCGCAAGTCTGGTGGCGAATGGGACATCAGTGATTAACAACATCCGCCAAGTGGATCGAGGATATGAGCGGATCGATGAAAAACTGCGTGCACTAGGTGCCCATATCGTGCGTGAAGAGGATTAGACATCATTTACAGTAAAGGCTCGTCGCGGTATTATCTCGGCGTTTCGTTGATGGAGGTTTCCATGACCAGGAAGTTGTTGACGGTGGCTATCGCAGCCACGTTTGTTTTTAGCATCGGGTGCAAAAAGAGAGCAAAGGAAGAGGCGGCAGCGGCTGAGGCTCCAGTTGCGGCCGCAGCCGAGCAGGAGGCCGAGGGGTATAAACCTCCAACAGGGCCGATTGCCGAGGTAAACGGCATTCCCATTGATGCTGAGGCCTTCAACAAGGAAATCGCAAGGATTACCCAGGATGGGGCCCGCGAAATCCCTGAAGAGCGGTTCGCCAAAATCCGTGACAATATTGTGAATCGGATGATTGAAGAGGAATTGATTGCTCAGGAAGTCAAAAAGCTCGAAATCCAGATCACGGCAGAGGAGATTGAAGCCGAATTTGAAAAGTACAAAGGGCGTTTCAAGACTGAAGAGCAGTTTGAAAACTATATGACTCATCAAAAGACTACTGCCGAAGACGTTAAACAGGACCTGAAACGAAAGATTGCTTTGACCAAGCTGCTTGAAAGATTGGGCGCAGTGTCTGTTACCGACGAAGAAGTCCAAAAGACTTATGAAGTTGGAATCAAGAGTTACACTGACCCAGCCCAAGCTCATGTGCAGCACATCCTTGTGAAAGTTGGCAAAGATGCGGTTCCTGCGCAGGTAGAGGCGGCGCAGGCTAAGGCTTTGGAGGCTTTGAAAAAGCTTAAGGCAGGTGAAGATTTCGCCAAGGTGGTCGCCGAGTATTCCGAAGACATCATGTCCAAAGACAAGGGTGGGGATTTGGGCTTTTTCCGCAAGGGCGTAATGGTCAAAGAGTTTGAAGACGCTGCCTTCGCATTGAAACCTGGCACTTACACTCAGGAGCTTGTACGCTCAACCTTTGGTTTTCACATCATTAAACTTATCGAGATCAAAGACGAAAGAGTTCGCCCCCTTGAGGAAGTCTCAGACCAGATTCGTGAAAGCCTGTTGAACCGTGCCACATTTAAGGCACGACGTGAGTTGGTGCAGAAATTGAAGGCTGCAGCGACTATCGAGAAAAAACTTTAGGATAAGCAGCGCTCTTTTGAGGCTTGATTGAAGACTTAAACTTTGACAGTCGAGGTAAACATGAACGCACGCAGTGGGCTTGAGTTTGCAGAACCGACAATCTTTGAACGTGGTACTCCTGGTCGCAGTGGCTTTAAGGTTCCAGAGTGTGAAGATGGAAAGGTCGCTATCCCAGTGCATTTATTGCGAAAAACTGAGCCTGAGTTCCCCGAGACCTCAGAGCTTGAGGTTGTTCGCCATTTCACCAGGATTTCCAGGATGAACTTTGGAATTGACGTGGGGATGTATCCTTTGGGTTCCTGTACCATGAAGTACAACCCACGGGTGTGTGAAGATGCCGCAGCATTGGAAGGCTTTACTGGTCTGCATCCACTGCTTCCCCAGGACAAGATTCAGGGCGCCTTGGCCGTGATGGCCGAACTTGAGGACGCTCTTGCTGAACTATCGGGAATGCCTGCGATTTCACTGGCACCTGCGGCTGGAGCCCATGGTGAGCTTGCTGGAATGATGGTCATTCGCAAGGCGCTTGAGGCTAGGGGCGACGCTCGAAAGAAGGTTTTGATTCCAGACACAGCCCATGGCACCAACCCAGCCTCCTGTGCCTTAGTCGGTTACAAGGTCGTGTCTGTAAAGAGCACTGAAGATGGGATGCTGGATCCTGCCGCCGTTGCCGCGGCGATGGACGATGATGTGGCTGGTATCATGATTACCAACCCAAACACCTTGGGATTATTCGAAGAACATGTGGCAGAGGTCACAAAAATAGTCCACGAAGGTGGTGGCCTTGTGTATGGCGATGGCGCAAACTTCAACGCGATTATGGGCAAGTATCGTCCGGCGGATCTTGGGTTGGACGTGATTCACTTTAACCTGCACAAGACGTTTTCCACCCCACACGGCGGTGGAGGACCAGGCGCAGGTCCAATAGGCGTTGTCGAGGAACTGGCGCCGTTTTTGCCGGTGCCCAGAGTTTTGCGCAATGGCGATGGAACCTTTGCCCTTTCAGTTGATTTCCCCAACAGTATTGGCAGGATTCGCACCTTTGCCGGGCAGTTTCTGGTGTTAGTCAGGGCGCTGACCTACATCCGTGCATTGGGTGGTGCAGGGTTGGCCAAGGCCGCAGAAATGGCCGTTTTAAACGCGAACTATGTGCGAGCTAGGCTGGCTGATACATATCACGTTGCCTATCCTGGCACCTGCATGCACGAAGTGGTCTTTTCCGACAAGCTTCAGTCCAAAAACGGCGTCCAGACGATGGACATCGCCAAAAGGCTTATGGACTATGGATTCCACCCACCAACAGTTTACTTCCCACTGATTGTAAAGGGCGCGATGATGGTGGAGCCTACGGAAACTGAGGACAAGGCCACCTTGGACAAGTTTGTTGAAGTCATGGAAAACATCGCCAAGGAAGCTATTGATAATCCTGACATTTTGCATTCAGCTCCAAATTTGACCAGCGTAAGTCGACCTGACGAAGTTTTAGCTGCCCGCAAGCCCGTTTTAACCCAAATGCAGGCCGATCAGCAGGACGCCGAGTAAACCAGGTGCCCCCAAATTGGCGGATAAGCCAATGAATTCACACCTAGATAAAACTACACCCTCTTATGTTCCTTGGGCATTTTTTGCGCTGGCTGCTTGCTTGCTGGCTTTTAATTCTTGGTCAGGCAGCGTTATCCCAGGTGATGATGCCATCTATGCCCAGATTGCTGATGAGGCCTTGAGGGACGGCCGGCTGTTTCATCCCACTTGGCAGGGGGCTTTAATCTTTGAAAAGGGGCCGCTTGTAATTTGGACCCTGACGATTTCGCAGTGGTTTTTTGGGAAAACGATGTTTGCCGTGCGATTACCAGGGGTTTTGGCTGGCTTGGCGCTGTTGCTTGCCGTGTACCAAGTTGGCCGCAAGGTAGGCCTGTCAAAAGCGGCGGCTCTGATCTCGGTTGGCACCCTGCTGGCGACAGCGGTTTTTTACTTTAATGCCAGACGACCAATGATGGACGTCCCTGGTACTGCGCTTGGGATGTGGGCCTTTGTGTGTTTGCTTGCGCCAAGCAAGGGTACATGGCGCAGCGCGATAATCGGCGGTGTTTTGCTGGGGCTTGCAGCCTTGACCAAGTTTGTAGCCCCAATCCCATTTGTGATTGCCTTGATTATGTTGCAGTTTTTCCCACAGTTCAGGCGCGTGAAGCCGCTTTTAGCTGCTCTTGTTGTAGTCCTTTTGGTGGCCGCACCTTGGCATATTGCAATGCTTGCGATTCATGGGAGGCCGTTTTTTGATGCCTACTTCGTTTACAACTTGTTTAACAGGATGTCTGACGCGGTGGTAGGGCAGGGTGCTGGATTTACATACGCCAACTGGATATTTAGCCGCGAATGGGCATTGATTATTCCGTGGTTGGCTGGTGCGGTAGTCAGCGTTTTTGCCGCAGTAAAACGGCGAGACGACGGGTTGGTAGCAGTGGCCTTGGTCATTGGTGGCGTTTTGCCTTTGACTGTATCCGCCACTGGGATTTCCCACTACTTGGTGCCTGTCGCGCCTGGATTTGCGCTGATGGTTGGAATTTTGGCCCGCAGTCTTGGCCAGCGCATAATGGTTGAAGTCGTGGCAGCTGTTGTACTGGCTGGCGCTTTCATAGTGGCAAACGGAAAGGATCTGCTAAGGCCTGATTATTCCAGTGGTACTCAGGCAATTTGCGAAGGCTTAAACCAAGCTGGCCTGCAAACTGCGGGCACTTGGAATCTACACGACCCAGCTGTGACATGGTACTGTAATGATTTCAAAGGCTATCTTTACGCAGACAACCCCGGAGTTCTGGGGGCAACAAAGGACATCCCCATGTTAAAGGACTGGGTCATCGAAGTAGACGATGCCAGCTTGTTGGACCTGGCCTCAAAACGCTCCATAGTCATAACGAGCCAAGAGCCAATCGCTGACCTGCTTGCAAAAGCCATCCAACTAGGCCTCAAACCCGAAGTAGTAGGAAACTCCAACACCCGCGCAGCAGTATTGCTGAAGTAGCGTCCAGTAAGCGTCAAATCTTGTTTAATAATCAAGTTGCGCTAATTGGTACCCCAAGCTAAAACGGATCTCAATAAGACCGACGCCTCTGCACCTTGTGTACGTGTCGGTTCTCATTGCTCGCCCCCCACTACCCAAGGCGCCCAATGGTTGTTGCAATCAGGACCGCCACTACTGTGTTTAGGGCCACGCTGACTAGGGTCCAGCGCCAGCCGATCTCGCGGATTTGGGCGGCAATGGTTGCCACGCAGGGGACATAGAAGGTCACAAAAAGGGTGAAGGTCAAAATCTGGGTGGTGCTCATTACTGAAATGATGTCGCTGGTTCCAAGAGCTGCATAAAGCAGCACAAGTGACAGTTCTTTGGCCAAAACACCAAAAATCAGGGTAACGCCAACTACTACAGGCAGACCAAGCACCCCAGATGTCAAAGGCGACAAGAAGTTGTTCAAGTACCCGTCGACCTTAGCGTATTGAAGAACCGCCATCACTATGGACGCAACGATGATAATTGGCCATGCATGGACCAAAAACTCGCGGATGCGAAACCAGGTTTTTTGGGCCAAAGCCTTTGGAGGCGGCAAGCGATAAGGTGGAATGTCCATCAAAAGTCCAGGAGCGCTACCTGGCACAAAGGCAGACAGGATGCGCCCCACCAAGGCTGTGACAAGGATGTTCAGGACAAACACACCTAGCGCCCACCATGGACCCAAAAAGCCGGCGACAAGAGCCAAAATGACCACGATTCTGGCAGAACAAGCGGTAAAAGGAATCAACAGGGCAGTAATAATCCTGTCCCTGGTACTTTCTAGGATTCTGACACCCATGATAGCCGGGACATTACACCCATATCCAAGGATCAAAGGAATGATGCTCTTGCCATGCAATCCAATGCGGTGCAGCAAGCCATCGACCAGGAAAGCGGCCCTGGGCAAATAGCCAACGTCTTCTAAAAAAGACATCAGCAAAAGCAGGGGCAGCAAAAAAGGCAAAACAATGCCGGCCCCACCTATAACGCCGTCAACTAAACCGCCGAGCATGGCCCACCAAAGGCTATCTTCGGCCTTTGCTCCAATTGCCTCGGTCAAGGGCTCGAAAGGGGCCTCAATAAGGCCGGCTAAGGCATCTCCAACAACAAATGACAGGGTAAACAGCCCACCAAGGGCGACGATAACTCCAATGAATCCCCAAAATGGGTGCATCAAAACGTTATCGATTCGATCTCGCCAACTAAGCTTTTGCCTTGGAACTACCCTTGCTACCTCTTCAAACAGGTCCATAGCCACTGCATGGCGGTGGGAGGCAAACACACTTTCTTCCGGCCAGTTATGTTCATCTGCAAGAAACTTGCGTTCTTTGTTCGCCAGTTCCACTGCATCAGGGCTCAATTCCTGAAAAACTTTGCCAATGGCCTCGTCATTTTGAAGCAGGCGAATCGCTAAAAACCGTGTTGGAACCCCAAGCTTGTCAGCTGCTTCTGGTGGGATTGACGCCATGAGCCTGTTCAGGCTTTCTTCTGTGTCTCGGTCGTATGTCGCTGGAATTCCAGCTCTTTTTGACTTTGATGCATGCAAGGCCTTTAAAGCGACCGACGAAACCCCTTGACCCCTGGTAGCAATTGTCGAAACAACTGGGACCCCAAGTTTGGCCTCCAAGGCTTTGATATCAATGGCAATTCCCTTTCGTTGGGCATCATCCATCATGTTCAGCGCCACTACAATAGGCAGCCCGGTCTCAATCAGCTCCACGGTAAGCTCAAGGCTTCTGGACATAACCGAGGCGTCGACCACGTTGATGATTGCGTCAACCTGGCCTGACAACAGGAAGTCACGGGTAACTTGTTCTGCCGCATCAAACGGATGTAATGAATAAGTCCCAGGCAGGTCAACTAGGCGCATGGACAGGCCAGCCACAACCACGTCGCTTCTGGTAAACGACACAGACGTTCCAGGAAAGTTTCCGGTGTTGGCTTTAAATCCAGCAAGGGCGTTGAAAAGGGTGCTTTTTCCGCTGTTGGGCTGCCCAATCAGTGCGATAAGAGGCCCCTCACCATCGAGGGTTTTTAGACTTTTTTTTTACTCATCTAGCATCTCCACTTCCATGCTGGATGCCATACCACGACCCACTGCAAGCTGAATCCCAGAAGACAGGACTTCCACAAGCAAGGGCCCTGAAAATGGTGCACAACGGCGAATAATCACCTCATCACCAACATGGATACCAAGGCTGGCAAGATTACAACGGTTGCAGTTGCCCTTTTTCAAAGCAACTACCTTCAGCTTTTTTCCTGCCGCAGCTTGGCTCAGTGTCATTTTTTCTCCCCAGGAGAACACATTTCAGAATGATAATCATTTTCATAGTCGTGTCAAAACAAACTCGCCCAACGATTTAATTTGGGTGGTTTGGTTACGAATCTTGGTAAGTTATATACTGTTCTTTGGCGGTGAAACACGAATTTTGGCTGGAATTGCAGGGAAAATTGGATGCAAATGAAAAAATCCTTTAAAGTTTCAGGCGTGTTACAATTTTTAGGTTCTTCCTTGGGAGGCATGTAATGAATCTAGCACGTTGGGCACTAGTTGCTGTGGTCTTGCTGGTTGCTTGCGCTGGCAAAGACACGGTTAGCGATAGTTTTGATGACCAGGCAATGACTGATGCCGCGGATGATGTGCTTGATGTCAATGAAGAGGTCCAAGACCTAGATATTGTCCAGGACATCCAAAACGACCTAGGCGACATTCAGGATGCATCGGACCTTGCTGGTGACGATGTGGCAGGCGATGAACTGGGCGACGACTTAGGTGACGAACTGGGCGATGACCTTGATGATACTGAGGAGCCCACAGACCTGCCCCCTCCTGACCTTGACCCAGTCCAGCCCACAATTCCAGACTGGCAAAGGGCACGTCAGGTCGAGTTCCTGACGCACTCATGCTCGATTGCGCTAAATGGCGCAAATCCAATGCACCTGCTGGCCCATCTTGCCTGTGAGCAATTGCCAGGTTTTCCAGAAGTTCCCGCCGACTCGGTCCCGTTGAATGCCTTTGACGCAGTTTTTGAAAAGATGTATCGCCTGCGAGACACCTCAGATTTTGATGCGACCCGCTTGATTAACCTGCTGTATGCAGTTGACGAGCATCCAGCCCTGCCAGCGGAGCTTCGCACCAGGATTGAAGATGCCCTGCTTTCGTTTAAATACTGGTACACCGACCCCACACCTGAGCGGGAATTCAACGGCGAGCCAGTCGTGGACAAGATGTGGTACTGGTCTGAAAATCACATCCTGATCTTTCGCACCGTGGAATATCTGATGGGCCAGCGTTTTCCTGACCGGATTTTCACGGTCACTGGTGAAAACGGTGCTTGGCACCGCAAGCGTGCTCGCGCTGAAATCATCAAATGGCTTGACGAGCGCGCCCATTGGGGCTTTACCGAGTGGCACTCCGACGTTTACTACAACTGGGACCTGAATCCCTTGATTAGCTTGATCGAGTGGGCAGACGACGAAGAGATTGTAAAGCGTGCGAGCATGGTTTTGGATTTGTTTTGGCTGGATGTGGCGTTACACCTGCACCGTGGAAATTTTGGGGCCACCCACGGCCGCTCATACATCAAGGACAAGCCGGCCGCTATTAAACAAGACACGTTTTGGGTCACGAAGCTGTTTTTTGATGACACCGAGATCCCATGGATAGATGCCGCACCAGGGTCGACTGTGTTGTTTGCCCGCAGTCAAAAGTATGTGATGCCGTACGCCATCCGAGCGGTCGCCTTACATGACCAGCCCTTTGAGGGTCGCCAGCGCATGAATTTGCCCTTGCCTGAAGAACCGCCTGGGTCATGCGATGCCCCAGTGCCACCGCCGCCATATGGCCTCTCCTATACTGAGGAGCACCTGCCTTTATGGTGGTCAATGGGTGCCATTACTGCATGGCCTGTCCTGCCCCTGACTCTGGAGGTGGCAAATCGCTACAACCTTTGGGAAGGTCAGTTGGATGCAGTTGCGCAAATCTCGGAATACATTGATTTGACTCAGCCAATTGAAGATGTCCTGTGCAGTATTTTCTTTATTTATCAAGCCTTTTGGAGGGCCATCAATTCAGGGCTGTTGACCGAGGTCTACACCAAGACTTTCAAGACCCCACATAGCATGCTCTCCAGCGTCCAGGACTATCGAAAAGGCAACATGGCAATGCAGGTGCACGCCTGGCAGGCGACGTTGTCTGAGTCGGCTGTTGTGTTTACAAATCTGCCAGGAACGCTGCCTGTGAATCCAGGCGACCCAGTGCCGCCGGATTGGGACTGGCAAAAGAGCGACGAGCATGGCAGTGGCTACTGGACCGGCGATGGTGCCCTGCCAAGAATTGCCCAACATCGTGATGTTGCTATCATTTTGTATGCTCCTCAATTTCCGTCAGCCCCCCTGAACATCAGTCAGTTTGCCTATAGAGACGAGACTCACGCATATTTCCCGCACGCTCATTTTGACGAGGTTGTTCAAAAGGACGGCTGGACCTTTGGGCGCAAGGATGATGGCTATGTTGGCCTTTGGTCGCATCAGCCAACTAGCTGGCGCACCGGCCAACCTGAAGTGTTTGAAAATGGTGGCCTGCCCTTTGATTTGGTAGCCGAGGGTGCTCAAAACGCCTGGATTGCGCAGATTGGTGACGTCGACGAGTGGGGCTCGTTTGCGGCCTTTATGGATGCTCTGTCGAGCGCGTCCATAACGGTTAAAGAGGTTCCTGATGCTGCTGATGATGGCTTTGGCGATGGGTTTTCAGTGGCCTACGAGGCTGCAGGTCGGGGTACCTTCACATTTTCATGGCACGACCCCTTTAAATTGAATGGCGAATCAATCCCCTTGACCTGGAGATGGCGGTATGACAATCCCTTTGTGCGTACCACCTTTAACAGAACCAGGTATCACATCGTTGTTGATGACCACGAACTGTTTTTGGACTTTGAAAGCGACAGTCGCCTGGCTACAAAAGCACCCCAAGATTGACCGTGCTGACCAGAAATTGGCATTTGAAAAGATAGCCGAAATTAGACCTTCCCCACTCCCCTCGAAGACGATGCCGACGATCTACTTGCAGGCTCGGGTCGAGTCTTCCACGCTCCAGCACCTAAGGTACGCCCGGATCCATTAGACCGCCTCCTCAGCGCTTGCACGAAAACTCGCCAAATTTACGTCCATTTTTCCTGAATCGAGGTAAACGTACACGCTCGATCATAACGAACTCGAACAGTACTACGGTGGGGAAGGTCTAACATGGTTTCAATTTACACAATTTTCTGCACCGGATGTTGTACAATATTCGGTGCAGAAATCATATTTTGTGAATCTCTGATTCCAAGGTGCGAATAGTTTCCATAACATCCTCAAACTTCGGGCTTTCTCCCATAAACATCTCCCTCATTTGCTCGTAATCATTCCTCAATTCTTCAATTCGATAATTATCAGGAACCAATTTGATATGGGTTTTTGTCGCTTCCTCATATTTTGCCCATTTTCTCGGATAAAACTTAGCCTTGAATTTTACAACTTTTTCCAACAATTTTAATTCTGCAAACGCCCTCTCCTTATAAACTGAGTTAGCTATACAGTAGATATCATAATAGTGTCTAGCATATCGTGCCGGTATTCTTAAATCTTTCGGACGATTAGCCTCGTGATGAAGAATAGTTGCCTTTTCCCAAAATGTTCTCTCTACCGAAACAGCTTTTAAAGAAATCTTTTTGCCTTCAAATACCTGCGAATACTCAACGGCAATATATGGTTCTATCCAAGCCGTTTCTGATGGTGTCCATGCAGCTAACGAGCCAATCTCCAACCGTATCGCCTCTGTAAGATAATCTGAAGAAAAAAACTTAGGATAATAAAAAAGAATAGTTTGCGGATTTTTCTCATCAATTATGAGTTGAAACGGCTCTGTCAGTATATCTTCTAATTCTCTTTTCATTTGTACAATGAAAACTTCAGCTAAAAACATTTCCGTTTTTTTGTTCGCTTCTTTATTGAAGAGGTCTTGTTTTGTATTTGATCTTGTCTGCCACGGCTCATCCTTCTCATATCCCAGTAATCGCCAATCCAAAATTAAGTCAATATCTTCTGAAAATCTGTCAATGAGAGAAAAACACTTTGATAAACTCGTACCTCCCTTAATAGTAAATGATTTATTCCACTCCGATTGATGAAACAAATAATCCAAAATAAAGCAAACCCAATAATCTTTTTCCACAACTGTTTCTTGAATCTTCATCTTGTTTGCAGTATTTCTTATCAGGACAATCAAATCCTCTTGCTTTATCTTATCCCAGGCAAACATCATATTACTCATCTTCTCTCCCTATTTTTCGTAAAATTTCATAAATCCAAGCGGTTGCGGCCTTACCTTCTCTTAATAGTGCTTTCTTTTCTTCACTGGAAAGTCTCTTTTTCAATGAATCAATCTGTTCCTCGGTTATCCTGTCTTTTCCTATTGCCTTTATTGCTTGAATCACCATTGATGTAATCGTGGACATATTGGATATCTCGCCGTTACTTCTCCTCTTGAATTCAATATCAATACCCCTAAAAGAATAAGTGACATATCTCCCATCCGAAAGATAAACCCATTTGGCTGGAACTTGTGTAGATAGACCAAGAATATTAAGAGCGGTGTTTTCAGAAGGAGTAATTGTCCAGTTGTATTTTCTGGCAATAGCAAGGGCAACTTGGTGTACGTTTGGTGCTTCATATTCATCAATTAGTTTGCTATATCTGGGGTGGTAATATACCCCGTTTAAAATACGATGAATAGTTCCGTCCTTTACTAATCTGTTAAGAATATTACGAATGCGTTCATAGCTTGCGATTTCCAGAAAATCGTTGGCTATAAACACAGTTCCCGTTTCAAATGATTCTATTTTTTTGACGACCGACTCTTTATATGAAATTTCCATTTTATCACCATTTTGCACCGGATATTATACAATATTCGGTGCAAGACCTCTATCTTTAATTTGTTAATACATTTTTCACGGAGAATTGTTCATTTGAAATAGTGATTGCGCATTGTTTAACAATTTACAGATTTTGTATTAATAGACCTTCCCCACTCCCCTCGCAGACGATGCCATGTTCGTTGTTGTCATAGTTAAAGCTGACGTTTTCCTGTATAAAATCGTTGTTTAGGACGCCTCCGTACTGTCTTCGGGGCAAAGAGCACTCGCAAGCACAGCCAACCAAGCGCTATGGCCGCAAGCCGGACGAGTCGGACAATAGCTCGCAGGGACTGGACGCGGACATCCTCAATGCCGACGAGTTGCTTGCAGGCTCGGGCCGAGTCTTTTACGCTCCAGCGCCTAAGGTACGCCTGGATCCATTGGGCTGCCTCGGCAAAGCTTTTAGGGACTCGCCACGTCAGCAGCATCATGCGCTTGCGGCCGCCCATGTGGACCACCACCAGGCCACGCTGCCCCTCGATGTCGCGCAGGTGGACCGGGATGTACGTGAACTTTACGAGGCGCTTGACGTCCTTCGAGCCTTTGGTACGGGTATGCACTAAGACCCAGTGCCGCAGACGAAGACCTTTAGCCAAAACGTCCATCCGCTTCGGACCTTCCCCGAATTCGACGTTGCGATTG